>Ga0123342_1007490_pt1 | contig 14367 bp, 11 predicted proteins | sample Turbeawhitnodule_FD_89960 | JGI IMG/M metagenome (GOLD analysis project Ga0123342, IMG submission 89960) | Root nodule microbial communities of legume samples collected from Mexico - Turtle bean Mexico white nodule | ecosystem: Host-associated > Plants > Roots > Nodule | place: Mexico: Nepantla...
GATTTGTTTTGTTCTTTATTTCTTTTTACTTGTTTGACTTTTTGTTTTTCTTAGGATATCACCTTTTCAGAGATGAGTTTATGTTTTTTTTTTTTTTTTTTTATGTTAATAGCAATATATTAAAAGAGTAATGATACATTGACAATGCATATATTTTATACAATCACATTACAACTTTCAATATTATTATTTTAATATTTTTTATATCATTTAATTTCAAACTTACATTTTATTATATATATTTATTTTTAAACTTATCACAAGAATTTTATACAATTTCATAGTTATAAAAGTATCATTTTCCATATTGAAAACTCCTTTTAAAACAACAGTGACAACCCTCCTAATTAATATAATAATAATATAATAAATATAAAAAGGAAAATATTTTATTATTAATATATTAAGAAATATTATTAAATGGTGATTGTATTTTAAAAGAATTTTTTAAAATATATTTCCCTTTTCACATGTCATATGACAGTTACGTCCTGCATAGATACCTCATAGATACCTCGTGCAAAACACATAATGGTGAGAGAAACAAAAGGAAAAAAAGTCCTTGTTAACTTAAAAAATATAACATACCTTGACAAACCACTTTAATAATATAATAATATATATTAAAATTTTAAATTAAAAATAAAAAATATTATTAAAATATTATTATTTAGATGTCATGTGTATGTTTTTTATTTGATGGGTGACACCCTATTAACTAATATTAGGCATATATATATATATAATATTGTTAACTTATATATGACCTTCATCTTCATTTTTTTTATATGACCTTCATCTTATTTTTTTTATATGTGAATAATAATAATACATTCTTTCTTCTTCATAATAACTTCTAATATGGTATCAGAGCTATTTTTCTCTGATGGCCTCTTTTGCTGCTTATTCTTCTTCTTCTCCTTCTTCCTCTTCCTCTGATTTTTCTCAACCCAATTTTTCAATGGTTGCACCACCTTTACATCATTTTTTAACCCCAATCACACTCAAGCTAACAGATGATTTTTTTTTTTTGATTTGGAAACAACAAATATTTGCCACTCTTTGCGGGCTCAACCTTATGCACCTCTTGGACGGTAACAGTGTGTCGTCGCAGTTTCTCCAAACTGCAAATCGAGAACCCACCACCAACCCTGCATATCTACACCATCATAAACAAGACAAATTATTAGTAGCATGGTTGTTTGCATCAATGTCATCCTCCATCTTGACCAAAATGGTAGGTCTTGAATCCTCTTATGCCATTTGAAATCGGTTATCCACGTACTATGCATCCCACACCTAGGTAACTATAAAAAAACTTCGTCTTCTCCTTCACACACCAAAGAATGAAAGATCCGTGCCAACTATGTTCTTGACATCAAGAAGACAGTTCATTCAGTATCTGCCATATGTGCTTCCATTTCCACTATTGAACACATAAATGCGATCTTGGACGGTCTATCGGAAGAATACGATGGTTTCATCATCACTATTCTCTCACGTTCTGATCCATATACTACTGACGAGCTTGAGTCTCTACTCCTTGCTCAAGAAGAAAGGTTTAAAAAACATAAAATGTTGCAAAGTTCCATTATTCAAGCAAATCATGTTACTACATTGTGGTTCTCCACTCGTCCAAACAAGAAATCCAATTTTCACAGCAAAGGGTATTGTGGTGGTCACACGCAGACTCGTCCTCCCCATCTGAGCAGTTCAACTTCCTTTTCTGGATCAAGAACCACAACACGTCCTTCTTTCTGTCCAACAAGACTTGGTTCCTCACATCTCTTCCCTGCGGATCCAAAGTTTTAGGTTGCAAATGGATTTTCAAAAACAATACAATGTTGATGGCTCTTTTCAAAGGCACAAAGAACGTCTTGTCGCAAAAGGCTTCAGTCAAACTGCAAGTTGTGACTACAACAAAACCTATAATTTTGTTATCAAGCCATCAACCATTCGAGATTCGAGTTGTTCCCTCGCATGTTGTTTGTGTTGCATGACCAATACATCAAATTGAGGTTAACAATGCATTTCTGAACGGTGAGCTTCAAGAAGATGTTTATATGAAGCATCTTCTAGGATTCGAGTCTTCATCTCCCCACCTTGTTGCAAACTTCAGAAAGTCAGCTATGACTTGAAGCAAGCACCGCGATCGTGGTTTGAAAAGCTACGTTACACTTTAGAATTTTTTGGTTTCCACTATACTAAAAGTGATAATTCCTTATTTGTTAAGTTTCACAAATCTTATACTATTTTCATTTTAATCTATGTAGATGACATCGTAATTACAGGGTCTTCTGCTTCCCACATTCAAGCTCAGATACAAAAACTGGGCTCATATCTACATATTATTACTCATTCATCTCTATAAGTAGGTAAATTTTACATTATTCACAAATTTTACTCACAAATCTATATCAGTAAGTAAATTCAATATTATTATTAATATAAATATTTTTATTAATATTATTAATAATATTAACAATATTAATAGTATTGACAATATAATAATATTAAGAAAATAAATTATCTTAGTAGTTTTAATAATAAAAATAATATTAATCATCATAATTATATGCCTAATATTAATAATATTATTATAATATGAATAATTATAAATAATAATTATAATTAATATTCATAAATAATAATAATAATAAATGATGTACTGGTACGACCGGATGACTTGTCAAGTCGGCCAGCACTCAGCCCATGCTGCCACACGAACAATAAAGGGGCGACCGCTCCGCACATGTGGCCGACCGGTCCATATCGCTCAAGTCGAAGGTTGACCAGATTAGCAAGGCTAATCCACGGTTAAGGGTGGCTTAACACAACCCTAAACGCAAACCAACTCCCTTAACCTGACCCAACATCAAAGACCCATTAAGGTAATATAAATAGCACGCATTTCAAGGAAAAGGTACGTCATTATCTACAGTACTCTGACAACCGAGTGCCGGTATCCCACTGACTTGAGCGTTGGAGTGCTTCTGCAGGTACCCTCCCGCCTGAGGAGTTGGACGACCAGGAAGGCGAACGCATCGAGGAGCATCAAGAGTGTGAAACCGATCTGACACATCAGGAGCAATCGTTCTCTAGGTCCCCAACCCGTTTGAGAACAAATGATAATTATAAATAATAATTGTAAATAAAAAATAATGAAAAAAGTAAATAAATATATGCAAAATTAGTTCCGGATTTACCTGAAGTTGATAAGTATTACCTATGATCTCAAGTTGGTTGGTATTACCTACAAATTCAAATTGATGTGTAATACCTACACCCCCAAGTTGGAGTTATTATCTATGGACTAGAATAAATGAATATTACCTATGAATTAAAATTGATGAATATTATCTATGAATTAGAGTTGATAAATATGCATATTATTACATGATAAAATTAATAATAATAATATTAATGATAATAATAATAATATTAATAGTATTAATAATATTAATAATGTTTATGGTATTGATAATATTAATAATATGAATGATATTAATAATGCTTATATTACTAATAATATTAATAATATTAATATAATAATAATAAAAAAAAAAATTTGTGTGATGTAATGGATGTTAAAATATGATTTTTTTGTTTATAATTTTATTCTAGTATTTTCTTTTGCCTAGCCACTACTTAATTGTTATTTTTTTTATACAATTCCTAGCATGAGTTTAATGTTCGTTTAGCTGACTTTAAACTTTCAGATCATTTTTGTGAGTGATGGAAAAGGGTTTGCTAGACCAATGCTAGTAGTGTCTTTTTTTTTACCAATACTAATTTATGATAGTTAATAAACATTATTGGTAATGAGATGTACTTAAACTATTTTTTAATTTTTGTGATCACAAAGAAGATACGAAGTAATATTTTAGTACACTTATTAATAAAAATAACATATGTAATCTATTATTGCAAGTTGAAATATTAATATATTGTTAAAATGAGGTGTTAGTAAAGGAGTTTTATTTGTCTTGAAAGATGTGAAGGTATATTTTGAAAGAGGAATATAAATAGAGATTGAATCGAAGAAGAATAGAAGAAGAGGAAACAGGTGTAAACCATGTGGTCCTCCCGGGACCAATGCTAGGTTTTATCTCCTTCCTTTCTTCAAAACTTCATCCTTCTTTATTTCAATGATTTTATTTTAGGATTTTTTTTTTAACTTGATATCTCTTTTAAGGATACAAATTAATAAATTATCTTTGAAACGTTAATCATAAAATTTGGAATTCTCACATTGATATTCAATAATTGAACTTTACCATCGTATCCTTATTTATAAATACCTTCTTACATTTGATTTTATCAGTATTACTTGAATTTAAAAATAAATACGATTAAAAATGTAATAAAATTATTTTTTATCAGCAAAGAAAATTATATTTCTGTAGTAAACTATTTAAGGCTATTTATACTCTAAATGTAATGAGTAAACATAAAATTTATAATTATTATTCGTTGTTATACTATAATTATTAGTATTTTTGTTATGATTATTATTATTAATAATAATAATTTTGTTATCTTTTATCATTAAAATTAATAATAATAATAAAATCTGTTCATTACTATGCCACATGAATAGTTCATATTCATGATTAACATAACCTAACATAAAAAAAATTGAATTTACATACAAAGAAATTCGAAGAAAATTATTTTTGTAGTGTTGGAAGTAATCAAATTCTAAATATAATGAGTAAACATAAAATTTATAATTATTATTCTATGTTGTTATACTATAATTATTATTGTTTCTAGTCCCATGACTTATGAAGTCGCATTGCATTGTTAAGCAATAATAAAGAAGGTAATTTATACCAATAATAAATTATTTTAGACTACTAACATCTAAAAAAAAAAAATTACTGAAACGTGATCTATGTCAAAAGATTGAAAAAGTCTTTTAAAAAATTGTAGACTAGTGTTTTTAAATATCTACTTATCAAATTAACATTTTTCATACCAAAAAACTGTAGAAATTCATGGGTTAGATTAGAGCATACTTTAATAATAATTTGAGAAAAGTCACGTTCCATCAAATTTAATTCTATTCGAAGTTGTGAGGTGCATGCTGCGTCAAACTTCATACATTACGAGCTTTATCCCCTGTTTAGCAGTTTCTAGTGTTTGCTACGAGACGATAATTATTTTTCAGTGAAAATTTGATTTAAAATTTTAGAATTACTTGTTTTTCAAGATTAAAAACGTAAAAAAGGTAATTTATAAGATTTTCTAATTTTGTATTTACAAATTTATAAAAAATGATGTCATAGAAACAATTAAATACTAAAATTTTTCCTGACAGTTTAAATAAAATAAAATTTCATTTAAAGAATATAATTAAAATTTTCGCAAAAAACTAAATTTGAAATTTAAAGTAAAGAAAAAATATAAAAAGATGAATATTGTATTAAAGAGTATTGAATGAAAGTCAACTCTAATCAAAAGTCGTTTCCCGTTTCCATGATCTGCATTACAAACATTATATTAGTGTGTCTATTTTATTATCTCGTTAAAATATATATATTAAGTTTTTATATATAAATATATTTTTTATCATTATTTTCTCTCGTGACACTATTTTTTATTGAAGGTTCATTAATCATTATTTCTAAATCAAAACTTAATAAATATATTCAGGAGTTATAACCTACACATTGTTAGGTTTTATCTTCCTCCTTCTTTATTTCAATGATTTTATCTTAGGATTATTTTTTTAAACTTAATAACTCTTTTAAGCATACAAATTATAAAATTATCTTTGAGAAATTAATCATAGAATTTGGACTTCTCACATTGATATTGAATAATTGAATTTTACCATCATATCCTTATTTATAAATAACTTCTTATATATTTTATTTATCAACAATAAATAAATAAAATAAAATGAGACATTTCAAGAGTGTTCCAATCTTTATACAGACACTGCACGACTGTCCCAACCCTTATTCACAAAATGGTCAAAGCCAACCTGTTGAGCACCTTACCATCATACATTATTCAGGCTCTACAGACCTCCAAACCAAACCTCTAAAGAAAGAAAAGATTGACCACACCAAAAGAAAATCCCTACTATCCTATCTGAGTTCATACAATCTGTCTTTAGTCTAAACAATACACACAAAACAAACTCTACACAACCAAAAGACTACAAACGCAGATACATATCACAATACAAATACAAATCAAAATCTTTCACTCATGGCCAAAATATCAAAACTTACCTTCAACCCACCAGAATCTAACTCACAACCTGCGACCAATAACAAATCTAACTTCCTATATCTTATTTCATCATTAATTGAGTTTAAAAATCAAGACAAGCAAATAAATTATATTTTTTAGTAAAGTATTTAAGGTATTATAATCTATTTATACTATATTTACATAAAGCAAGTCCATCAACCCAGTCTTATTTGTTCTGCTTAACTAACAAATCCAACGAATGAAAGATAAGTTAGGAATGACTATCTCGTCGACCTATTTTTTTAATTTAAAAGTAAAATAAAAATAATTTAAAAGATTATATTTTTCTCTTCCATGATTTGAATGATGCAAATATAAAATAATATCATAACTTAAAATGGTTAACATTTATAAATGAAGTAACTTTCAAACAAAGTAATTTAACATATAAATGTAATAATTCTTTTAATTTATTGAATTAGAAACATTAATTAAAAAAAACAAGACTTAATTTGCTAGACAAATTAAAATTTTATACCCACCTAAACTTTAATCCCCTAAACAAATAATATATGATTGAGCAATTTTATTATACTAATAAATTAAGTGAGGAAATGGTAAATGTTAGAAGACTTGAGAAGGAGTTGGACTGAATATACATAGGTAATATGAAGCTTTATGTCAATGTTTTGAGATAACAAAATAGTCACGTAGCTATGAAGAACACAAGGGAGGAGGTTTGGAAGGAAAAGTTACGGAAGGAGGAATGAAAGTTAAGTATGAACAAGCAGTCCTATGCTGATGCAGTGAGAAGCTCTCCACAAGTGAAATAGAAAGGAACTGTTTTTGAGACCAAGTCGCAAGTTCTACCTTGGATGGTTAGTAGTGTGGTTGGCAAAATGGTGTCAGATCTTGACTTCAATCAGCTCCAAGAGAAATTCTTCAAAGGGGGATGAGTATGGTTAGAGTGAGGTATATGGGGGATAACCTAGTATTATTAACACCAAGAGAAGGTGAATGTATGGATGAGATGTTAGTCATAAATTAGTGTGAGTTAGATGCTACGGTGCCCTTTTGTCTATGGAATAAGGATTGTCTTGCAAAGGTGGTTGGAGAAGTGGCTACTTTGGTGTCCATTGATGAAGTTACAGTATTATGGGATAATCTTGAATACGCTAGAAAACAAGTAAGGCTCCAGAATTCATGTAGTGCATCTTTGTCCAAGAATATGAGGATTAACGGAAAAGTATATAGTGTACATATAGTAGAGGAAATCAATAGTCAAGGTGGAGATTTATGTAAGTGTAAATGTATTCGATATGCCTCTTCAGATAGTGTGTCTTCAAGGGATTTTGTAGTCGAATAAACCATCTTCTCGGGGAAGAAGAGCGATGAAGGGGAAGGTAACGGAGGAGAAGGATCGTGGCAGGAGATCACATGCAAGAGGGACGATCAAGATTTCTCTACGAAAGAGACAAAAGGGGGTTTCATTGAGGAATTTTTTCAAGCAGTGGGAAAGGAGTGCAGAAGAAAGGTAACTCTTCATTCAAAAAAGAGGTTAGGCGTGTGCAGGTGGGTTCAAATGGAGAGGCAACTTTATTTGTGCATGAGAAGGTCAACCGTGCATGTCAGACTATTCAATTTGCTCTTTTTAACCTTATGGAGTTTGTTGAGGTTACTCATAACTTAAGTAGGCCCAACTTAGGTGTGGCCCATTTATAGGGTAGTGAAGTCCAACACACTGAGGGCGACACATGAAGTGTGTTGGGAGGCCTAGAATCATAGATTGCGGGGGGCAACGATGATGTTGGGCGTGGTAAGGAGGGTCGTAACAGTAATGAGGAAGAGAAATGGGCAGTAAGGGAAGCGAGACCTAGGCCAAGGGAGACGGGGGCATGATGGCCAGCGTTATCTTCCACCGGTGCTGGCGCGGTTGAGGTAGAACCCCTAGCTTCAAGTGAGGGTTCGCAAACAAGTCTCATTAATCGGACCTGCAAAGAAGATGTGTGCGACAACGGCAGGACGAGTGCAGGTTTGTTCATGGGGCACAAGTAGAGCGATACTCAGATGCGTAGGTTACGAGATATGTGGAAGAAGGGGGAAACCAGTGCAAGACCGTTGTGGAGATCTAAAGGGGGAGCATGATCCCTTCACTACGAAAACAATTCTTCTTTCAGGTTAAGTATTAACTCAAATGATGCTTCGGAAGGTGATACTATTTTGTGCAATAGTAGATTATGGAAGGATGGTAGTTCATATGAACCATCTAACATATGGGAGGTGGATAAATAATTAGGGATGTCATGTTGCATGAACGAGGATGAGATAATCGAGGAATTAAAAAGGATGGAAGATAGAGATGAGGAGATTAGGAAGAAGCTAGAGGAGGGCAACCAACACGAATTTTTATGATTATTGTCAATCTTAGTATAAGAGGGTTGAGGGAGAGGACAAAAGCTAATTATATTAGGCAAATTATTGCCAAGGAGGGTGCAAATTTATTGTACCTACAAGAGGTTAAAGCATATGCTTTATCAGATTCGAAATGCTTTTCTTTGTGGGGAGATACTAAGGTTGGGTGGATTCATAATGAAGGCAAAAGTGGTGCGGGAAGTACATTAATCATGTGGCTTAAAGATGCATTTTGCTATGAGAGGCATATGGTGGGAAGGGGTTACATAACAATCTTTGGGTAACATATCACATCTAAATGTCAATGCGATGTGATCAATATTTATGCTTCGTGCAACTTGAATGAAAAGGAGGCTTTGTGGGCGGAATTGTCGACTATCAGGAGTGACATCAAAACCTGACCTGGTGTTTTTGTGGAGACTTTAATGTTTTCGGAAATGAAAGTGAAAGGAAAGGGTCTAATGTAAGGGGTAACCAAAAAAACGAAATCGGGGGTTTTAACTGTTTTATTGAGAGGAACTATATGGTGGAAATACCAGTTGTACGCCAGAAATACACCTGGTTCAAAGCTAATGGTTCAGCGAAGAGCATACTAGATAGGGTGATTTTTTTGAAGGAATGGATCCAAAAGTGGCCCGAATGTAAGCAGTATGTCCAACCGAGAGTGGTGTCGGATCATAGTGACATAGTGGTGAAGTTTCTGGTCAGAGATTGAGGCCTAAAACCATTATGATCCATTGATGCTTGGTTGTTGGAGCCTGGGTTCAAAGAGATGGTGGGGGTAAATGGAGGTCATATTGTGTTCAAGGAAATAGTATAACCAGGTTCAAAGATAAGCTGAAATTTCTGAAGGCGGACCTAAAGGTACAAAATCGAGATGTGTTTGGATGTATGGATACAAGTAAGAAGAGGATTGTGAAGGAAACCGATAATCAAGATGATATCAGCTCTATCAGTGAAGATGTTAAGTTGAGAAGAATGGAACTTATAAGCCAGTTGAGGTTACTTGATAATAAAATGGAATCCCTTTGCAGACAAAAAGCGAGAGCAAAGTGGCTCAAGTTTGGCCACACAAATTCAAGGTATTATCACTCAGTGCTTAGGTGGAGACGTCTTAGAAATGAAGTGAAAGGAGTGGAGGCAAACAATTTATGATGTGAGGAATCAGAAGTAGTCCGCAGGGAAGCCAAAAAGATGTTTGAAGATAGATTTCTGGCGACACATGATTATGGGGTTAGACTCGGAGGTGTGGAGTTTAAAATTTGTCTCTGGAGATTAGTGCAAGTTTGATTGTTGACTTCACAGAGGAGGAAATAAAGGAAGCAGTTTGGCAATGTGAAGGCTCAAAAAGCCCCGAACCGAACAGGTTCAACTTTAACTTTATTAGTGATAATTGGAATGCTCTTAAATAGGATATTGTGGAAGTTGTGCACTCGTTTCAGGAATCGTGATGCACCCCGAATGGTTGCAATGCTTCACTTATAGCCTTAGTACCTAAAGTGAGAAATCCCACTTTTTTAGACCAGTACAAACCTATTTCCCTTGTGGGAGCTATCTATTAAATTATAACTAAGGTGTTGTCGTGCCGGATCAAGGAGGTACTACCGTTGGTGATTGATGTTAGTCAGTCCGTGTTTTTGAAGTGTAGAGGCATGCTAGATAGTGTCCTTGTGGCCAATGAGGTAGTTGAGGAGTTAAGAAGAAGTGAGAGGAGAGGCTTGTGCTTAAAGGTGGACTATGAAAAGGCATACGATTCACTCAGGTGGAATTTTCTTCTTTATATGTTACAGAGGCCAGGCTTCCACAGTAAATAGATAAATTGGGTCAAAGGGTGTCTTGAGTCTGCATCAGTGTCTTGAGGCTACGAAGGAATTTAGACCAACAAGAGGTTTGAGGCAGGGAGACCCTTTAGCCTCGCTTTTTTTTTTTTTATTGTTGTAGAAGGTTTAGCTGGGCTAGTAAGACAAGCTCTCAAAATAGATCTCATTAAAGGTGTGAGGGTGGGGAGGAATGAGGTTGAAGTTTGTGTGCTACAGTTTGCTGATGAAACCTTGTTCATGTGTGAAGATTTTTATAACAATATTTTTTCTATAAAAGCAATTCTAAGAGGCTATGAGATTACTTCTAGGTTAAAAATCAACTTTCACAAATCCAAGCTGGTTGGCATAAATGTTGAAAGGAGCTCTCTAGTTTTCTATGCAAGTTCTTTAAATTGTACTCTTATGAGGGTACCATTTAAATACTTGGGAGTAGTTGTTGGAGGTAATCCAAGAAAGACATCATTATGAGAGCCTGTCCTGAATAAGTTAAGTGATAGGCTGAGTGCTTGGAAAGAGAGATTCTTGCCGCTGACGGAAGGATATGCTTAGTAAAATCAGTTTTAATGGCTTTACCCCTTTTTTACTTATCCTTATTTAAAGCTCTGACTTTGGTGTATAAGAGAATAATTAGTATCCAAAGAAGCTTTTTGTGGGTGTGGGAAAGAGAGAAGAGATTGGTCACTTGGCTAAGTTGGGAGAAAGTTTGCAAATCGATGGAGGAAGGGGGATTGAGGATCAAAGATATCAAAATATTCACTAGTGCTCTTCTGGCTAAGTGGAAATGACAGTTAATGAGTAATGAACAAGGGAAGTGGAAAGACATCTTAGTGTCAAAATATAGTACGAAAACAGATCGAAGACCGTTTCAGGAAAAACTTCAATCTTGGTGGTGGAGAGACTTGGCCAAGATATGAAGCGAGGATGTAGAAGAAGGGTGGTTCCAATCAGCTACGCAATGGAAAGTTGGTTCTGGTGATAAGGTCAGATTTTGGGAGGATGCCTGGCTTGGGAGTAATAAGCTAAACAATCTTTTCCCTAGGTTGTTTTCTCTGTATCTAGACCAGGGGAGGACAGTGGGAGAGGTTGGAGTATGGGAAGGGTCGGTATGGAGGTTGCGGCTAAGATGGAGAAGGGAGAGGTTTGTGTGGGAATCCATACAAGAGGAAGAATTGTATAGGTTTATCTCTATGGGTACTATTAAGAGGGAGAAAAAGGAGCCTATGAATGCCTAGGCAACTATGACACAAGGGGGTTTTTGGTGAAATCAGCCTATGAATGCCTAAGCAACTATGACACTGGGAATGTTAATGGTATTTTTAATTAGCTATGGAAAGTTAAAGCTTTTCCCAATGTTTTAACCACTGCTTGGAGGATTCTTTTGGATAAAATGCCAACACGTAGCAGCCTTAGTACGAGAGGAGTGTTAGTGAGGTCTGCTGGTTGTGAGATGTGTAGGGCTATAGAGGAGACAACTCAACACCTGTTCTTAGATTGTATTATTGCACAACGGATTTGGTCTCTTTGCTATAGGTGGATAGGTACCCTGGGCGTTCAACATAAGGATTTGAAGGTTCATTTTGAGAGCTTTCATCTGGTTCATTTGAATTCCAAGAAAAACCTGGTGGGGAAGGGTATATGGGCAACAATAGTAAGGGGTATCTGGGATCAGAGGAACATGGTCATTTTTAAGCAAGGTGTATTTGATGCGAAAGAAGTTTTCCAGATGGCTAAACTTAGATTGTGGCTATGGTTAAAACACAGGGTCAATGCCTTTAATTTTTCATTTTCGGATTGACACTTGAATCCTGTTCTATGCATCAAAAGCTGCAAATAATTGGGAAAGGTAGGATCTTTGTGAGAATGATTTTTCAACTTGGTTAAGCAGGGCGCATGTTCCTCTGAAGGGTGTGCCATGATGTTGTTACTCTGGTTTTATATGCGTTATGCTAAATGCCTTTAGGTGCTGCTTGTTGGTGATACATATTAAGATCCCCTGGTTGCGCCCATTTGAACCCAATGAACTAGAAGGGAGCCAATGTGCTAGGGACGTTACAGTTATCTTGGTGCAGTATTCTTGATCTATCGGATGCTGCATATTTGCTTTGGTTAAGGATATGTAAATCTTAGTTTTTTGGATCATGAGTTGGGAACGTGGAGGGGCTTGGCTAGATTAATCACTCTGAAGTTGTATCCACACCTCCTACTCTACTGGGGAGCCATTGGAAGGGGAACAACTATGTACTTTGTCACTGTTTTGAATGGTCATATTTGTGGGGCTGATATAAAGTGCATGGAGAGATGTAGCACTTTGCAGTAATGGTTATTGCTAGTTTTATTTAGACTTAGAGTTGGAAAAGAGGAAGGATTTTGTTTAAGGGTTGGGACACCCTTTAATTCAATTAATTTTTAGCTTAAAAAAAAAAAAAGAAAAAACATAAATTCAAATTTAAAAAAAGATATTTTTATATGATTTTTCTTAGTCTCTTAAAAATAAAAATAACATGATTTAGAGATAATTTTTATAGCTTCATCTTGTGTTCACGTAACTTTCAAGTTAACTCTCCTACAATATTCATATTTTTGACAACTTTCTAAAGAAAACCACTTGTTAACTATTTTTATTAGTATAATAATAAAAAAAAGAATTCAATTTAAAATATGTATTTATATTTAATATTATTAATATTATACTAATAACAAGAGTTGTGAATTGTTTTTTCAAATTTGAAGGAATTGTGAAAACATAATTCCTCTATACAAATAATCTGTTGAAAGAATATATTTGATGAAAGATGATATTTTGACCTCCATGTAGAAAAAAGGTCACTTGCAAGTTGCAACCATACAAAATTTTTTTAAGTAAAAATTAATTTTAATAATTAATTAATATATTAAATAAATTAAATATTATTTTAAAAACTAAATAATTATTAATATCTAAAATAATTTATATTATTAATAAATTATTTCTAAATTAATTTCTAAATTGATATGAACTTTATATTCCACATATTCCACATAAAGGATAAAAATACACGAAGGAGAAAAAACAAACCTTCCATGCTAAAGAACAAATTTAAAATAAAAGAGAAAAGAAGTCAAACTGGAATAAAAAAATTAGAAAGATTTTCAAAAGATTCGAACAACGTGTAATAAGGAAAAGTTTTCTTTACACCACAAATAGCAGTTAACACCTCTTTATAATAATATAATAATATTTAATAATTAAAAAAATAAAAATATTAATTTATTAATTTATTAATATATAAGGTATAGATAATAATATATTAACAAATTTTTTATACCATCATATTATAATTTTCAATATTATTATTTTAATATTTATATATATTATTTAATTAAAAAATTATCTTTTATTATATATATTTATTTAAAAATAGTTGTATATAAAAATAGATGTATATAAACTATCATTTTCATATGTGTTTTCATGTTTATAGTATTAATATATCATTCCTCGTGTAGTAAACATAAGATAAAAATATTATTACAATCGCATATCACGTGTATCACGTCGGGTTCTCAGTGAATACGAACTCTTTTATTGGTTAACTTAACGCATCTCCAGAATATCAAACACAACACTAACTAAGAGACGAAGCGAAGTTGAAGAACAGAAAATCAATGGCAGAGGCGCACGTGCTGATCTTCCCTCTTCCAATGCCCGCGCATGTTGTGTCCATGCTGAAGCTCGCCGAGCTTCTGGTCCTTGAGAATATCCACGTCACCTTCCTCACCACCGACACCATCCACGGTCGCCTCACTCGTTTCGGTGACATCCACGTTCTCTCAAAATCTTACCCTAAGCTCCATTTCAAGACCATTTCCGATTGTTACGACGAGGGTGACCACCCTGGATTCGGAGACCGTCTCTGGGACCTTATTTCTTCCACAACTCTCCACGCTA
>Ga0123342_1007491_pt1 | contig 14364 bp, 6 predicted proteins | sample Turbeawhitnodule_FD_89960 | JGI IMG/M metagenome (GOLD analysis project Ga0123342, IMG submission 89960) | Root nodule microbial communities of legume samples collected from Mexico - Turtle bean Mexico white nodule | ecosystem: Host-associated > Plants > Roots > Nodule | place: Mexico: Nepantla...
GTGGGACACCTTGGAGGTAACTCATGAAGGTACCAATGAGGTGAAGAGAGCTAGAAAGCATACTCTAATCCAAGAGTATGAAATGTTCAGAATGCTCAAGGGTGAGACAATTGCTGAAGTCCATAAAAGATTCACACACATCATCAATCATCTCATGAGCCTTGACAAGACTTTTGAAAAGGAAGAGCTAAACATCAAGATTCTCAAATGTCTTGATAGATCTTGGGAACCTAAGGTAACTGCAATATCTGAATCTAAAGATCTAACATCATTGAGTATGGCCTCTTTGTTTGGCAAGCTTAGGGAACACGAGTTAGAGATGAATCGACTCAATGTTCAAGAAAGCGAAGACAAGCACGTAAGGAGTATTGCCTTAAAAGCTGTCAAGCACAAAGGCAAGCAAGAATCCAGTGATGATAGTGATGAAGAGAACCTTAGTTTGCTATCCAAAAAGTTTAGCAAATTCTTGAAAAGGAACCGCAAAAAAGTCAAAAAGGGATTTTAAAAATCTGGAAGATCATTTCAAAAATTCTTCTTGCAAGTGTGACACTCTCATTTGTGAAAATTGTGAAAACCTTGAAAAGAAAGTGCATTATCTTGTTAACACAGTGGATCAGCTTTCAAAATGAAAATCTAACTTTGTGAATGTCTTGGCATCTCAAAACTGTGTTTTTGGAAAAGCTGGTTTAGGTTTTAATCCACAAAACAAACAAGATAAGTTTTCAAATTTTTTTTTCAAGAAAGCCAGTAAAACAACCGATTGTTAAGTTGAAACAACCGGTTGTTACATGCTTTTACAGCATGAAGAAAGGTCATTCGGTTAGATTCTGCAAAATAAAAAAGTTTTTCAGTTCCCAGAGGCTTCATGAAATGGATTCCTAAAGGTTGTGATGTTTCAAATGAGAAAAAGAAACCAAATGGACCCACTTTTGTAAGGGAACCAAACCTTGTTGCTTGAATTCATGTTTATGTAGGAAATCTAGAGAAATAGGAGGGACTGAGTCATCTGATCAAGTTCTTGGAAGAAAAAGGTTAACATTGAAGCTGAATCAATGTTCTGTATCTGTCCAATGGCTCTCAATGGTCAAAAGAGACTTCTTGATCAAAAGCATATGGCTCATTGAAGGAACATCACAAAGGATAAGACCTTCCTTATCCCTATCTTTAATTTTTGTTTAAGTTCATATTCATGCTTAAATATCTCTTTTAAAATGTTCAAAAACATCTGCTCTGAATCTTTTCTGCTCATGATTAAAAATTCAAAATCAGTTTTTACTGCCCTAGAAAAACAACCGATTGTTTCCTCGAAACAACCGATTGTTTTGTGTCTGACAGCACTATGAAAATAATGGATTTAATTCTTTTTGAATTTCCGTCTGGGAAACTGGATGTAGCTCTTGGTTTAAGAGTGAACCAGTATAAACTGTTTGCGCATCTCTCTCTTCCTTAAAATCTTTAAATTCAGTTGTTGTTATTTTTTATGGCATAAACCACCCATTGTTTCTACGAAACAACTGATTGTTTTTTCTGTTGCTTTACTGTTTTGAGCTTTGTTTCTTGGCTAACTGGATTCCTAATCTGGTTTCTTGCAAAGAATTTCATTCTAGCTTACGAAAAAAACTGACAGCTCTGGATACCATGTTAGGCATAAGAGAGAGAGTTAGAGAGAGATAAAAGGAGAGAGAAATATAGAATTAGAATATATTATTATTAAATGTGTAGGGCCTCCTTTATATACAAGGTTAAAGAGAAGTTATAACCCTCTCGTTAACAATGATTAATGTTTTCCTCTGTTAGCCTGCACATGACACATTTTGTGCTCACCATTTGCACTCATCTACACTAACAAGGTTAGGATTCCACCCTTGGCTAATCTTCAACCAAGTGTTGTTTTCGGAATGGCCCTAAATCTTCACAAAGATGTGTAAAATTCACTAGCCTCCCTTATTAGGTTATATTGCATGGTTGAATACATTGAGCTAACACTATACTTTCCTGAGTCATCCCCTTCCATACCAAAGTGTCATCTTCTTATTGGAGTAAAGTCATATGGTTAATTTCTAGTGTAAGATTATTAACCAAAATTTGTTCCAACTAAAACCACCTTCTTCTCCATTCTAATGACCAAATTCATTGACCATCTTATCTATTTGCAAATGGTTCTCCTCCTGACCACTTATCACACAAAAGAGATCTTGCCATCTCTACTTACAATTTGAATTCGTGTCATTTTACTGTTAGTATGGGATGCGTGTAATAAGATTGTTTCTTCTTGCAACTCCATACCTTCTTCTCTCACCTCCATAAATTTTTGAATTTCCAAAAAGTGTCCCTCTATAATATTCCGGATTACATAATCCGGAAGTCATTTTTCAAATTTATAATTAGCTTCCAGATTATGTAATCCGGAAGCCTTTTTTGAGATGCATTATTACTTTCTGGATTACATAATCCGAAAGTCTTATTTAGATTCTGGATTATGTAATCCAGAAGTCCTTTTTCAAATGTATTCCGGATTACATAATCTGGAAACTAGTTTATGGGTGACAAAAAAGGATAAAAATATATTTTCATGATGTGTATGGAGGTGGTAGAAGAAGATATGGAGGTGCAGGAAGAAACAGTCGTGTAATAATCATAAAGGTGCAGGAAGCAAAATGTCCCAAATAAATATTTGTTTTTTTGTTGGACTGCACCATAAACACTCTGGAGCCCAAACTGAAAACTAATTGGACTGCCTATTCTGGCCCTTTTCATCATAGCCGTTGGATGAAAATTTGTGTGTGTAGGTATCTATGATATATGTATCAGAAATTAATTACTAAGAAGACTTGAGAAACATGGAAATGAAAATAAGGGTAATCTTTACATTATTAAAGACTAACATGATTTTAAGAAAACCAAGTTTCAGTATTAAAGACCAAAAATAATACTCTCTCTTAATATCATTTTTCAATAACCAATAAACAGAGTAACAATTTATAGAGAAATAAATATGTTTTATATCCAGTATTGCTATTTAATTTTTTTTTTTAATATCTTTTTAACATTTTCTATCTCACATTTATATTGATTAGGTTTTTTCCTAAATGAGTTTTTTTTTACATTTGTTTTATTTAGTTTATGATTGTGTAGATTTTTCTTTTCTCTCTTTCTTTCCATCATAATATTAAGTAAAAATATATAGTTAATGACAATTAAAATACTCTATAAAAATTAATATTTAATAAATTATCCGAACAAAATATTTAAAAAATTAATTAAATTAAATTTTAATATATTTAGTTCTCTCAATATTATGAAATTTTCTATGCAACACATGATAAATTTTTGGAATACTAAACAGTTATACGATTTTCTATTTTACCTTTTGCTTTTGCTTTTGTCTCTGTATATGACATAACATATATAAATTTTTTAAAGATTAGAGGATATTTGAAAGTATAATTTACAAATCATAATAAATATAAATATAAATTCTCTAAAAATGTGACATAAGTGGAAGAAAATGAATATAAAAAAAGTTATAGTCGTAGACTATTATAAGAGATGCATTAATCACGAAGAAGTTCCGGAATTATATTTGGCGAGAAAAATTATACAATAAACTCTTAGCACAAATGAAATGTTTAAAAACATATATAAATTCCATATCAATATTTCATTGACACTAAAGTTTTGTAGTAATTAATAGTTTTATTTATAATATATATATATATATATATAATATGAAGATTTTCTCTTTTTGATATATGTACATTCATATTCTTATTTTATCATTACTATATTTTAAATTGAGAATATCTTTTTTTTTTTTACCTTTAATTATATTTTAAAATTTATAAAAAGTATATATAAATTATTCAAATGTTAAAAGTAATAACATAACAAATTACAGATGACTAATTTTAAAAAAACATAATACATTACAAATGCCACTATTCTTATGTAATCAATCGTAATTAGTGATATAATAATAATAATAATAATAATAATAATAATAATAATAATAATAATAATAATAATAATAACCGTATAAAATATAAAATGTGATCATTGTGAGAAAAGTAACATATATCTTTAAATATAAAAATAAAATAAAAATATTTCAACTGGTGTAGATATTTTATATAAAATCATTATCATGATAATATCTTATATTTTTCTCATGTAAAAAGGTATATTATTTATACTAGACGTTGTTAATACTGACGTTGTTTTGCGCGTGTATGTTTGTATAATAAAAAATTAACATACATTTTGGATGAGTCAAAATTGGAAAATAAAAAATGATATGTAAAAGAAAAATGATGAATTGATTAGTTTTCTTTTTTTTTGTTTGAGTTTCTCTTCTTTTTCAAGCTTTTTCTTTTCTTCCATTGATGGTTTTGGGATGGGAGAGTGATGATGTTCACGTTAAGGTTAGAATTCATTGATGGTAGATACAAAAAGAATTATGGTTTTACCAAAGAATAAAGTTGTTTGAAATGGAGTGGAAAGAGTGATTGGAGATAGAAGTTATTTTATTTTATATGTGAGATTTAGTGTGGGTATAGAATGAGGGTGAAGGTATGTTCTCTCTTTCTTTATGTTGTTCCCTTAAAATAAGGGACTATGGGAAGAGTGAATTTAGTTCATAAAAAAAGTCCCTTAATATTAATTTAAAAAATTAAAAATTATTTTTATTTTTAAATAATTAATATGAAATGATAAAATATTTCATTGTACTAATAAGATCAGATATATTAAATAAGAGTACAATCAGACAAAAATTTATGTACACCCAAAAACTGTTATTATGAAAATGAATCATCTTTATAAGTATATATACCTACCTCCAACCTACATTATTGTTTTTCTTAATATTTTAATCACTCTATATTTTTATTTTTTACTTTTCATGATATTTTCTTGGCATCCTAAATAGTAACAAATGTGTGTTTGCATCATAAACCGATAATATATCCAACCAAGAGTAACACATAGTTTAAATTGATCAAGCTATCTTACATTTAAAGAACATATGACTTGTTGACTCTACTTCCTCCCCACAAAATACACATAAGTTACTTATCAACGTTATTCATCGTCTCTCTAAAGACGTTATCTGAACCAATAGAATAGTCTTTATCTTCCAAAAAAAATCAAGAAATAATCTATAATCACTTTTTAATTCCTTCCCCAATACTCATAAATCAATTCCTCCCCTTCCTTCCATACCATCAATTGAATTGTTATCAGCAATTATCCAATGTACATGGATATTGACTTTCATTACGGTTTTGTGCCATCTTCACTTCTATAATTTTATTATATACTTTATCGAATGTCACTTTATAAAAACGTTAGATGTTTTCACATATACTTCACAGGAAAATAAAATAGTTTCTGTAGGTATGCTTTTATATATAAGCATATGACTTCAGTTTATTTACCTCATATTTAGAAAATGGCAAGAGTTCACTCACTTTCACTGTTAATAAATATAAGTAAGATATTATATTATTACATTTATAACGTAAACATAAATAATAATTATTAAAATACTAAATGTTCTCGCCGGTGACTTGGCCGTCAGTCCCCTTGGAATTTGTATTTCTCTTGGTGGTTGAATGCTTTTACCTGTAGAGACAGAGAGGGCGCTCTTACGGCCGGTTGCACTCTGATGCTCAAGTCAGTAAGGATTCACAAAAGCAACAATAATTCTCAGTGTAGTGTGTAAAAACCGTATACCTTCACCTAAGGTTTCAACATCCTTTTTATAACCGCACATGTAGTAATTGCACTTGAGATAAGCAAATATTAACTAAAAATAAACACATTATCTTATATCTCTAACAGAAAACCACCTGCCACATGCACCAATGATCTTTGGGTGCTAAACTGCAAGCCACATTTTGTTATACATACACCTCCCTATCAGTATTTTATCTCCAGAATCATAATAGATAAAATATTTTATCTCCAGAATCACAACAGATAAAATATCTCTTTATCTTTTTATTTCCAGAATCACAAGAGATAAAATATCTCTTTATCTTTTATCTCCAAAATCACAACAAATAAAATATCTCTTTATATTTTATCTTATATCTTTATAAAATATCTCTTTATATTTTATCTTATATCTATATAAAATATCTCTTTATATTTTATCTTAGATCTTTATAAAATATCTCCTTATATTTTATCTTTAAGCACATGCAACTTGAATTTAAATCATAGCACATCATTAGAAAATTAGGCACATTAACCAAACAGACCCAACACCACTACCTTGACTCCAGGTCCATGGCTTAGCTGACCTCTGCCCTACCTAAGAACCGAGTAGTAGCTGGTCCAAGACCGAGGACCAAGTTCCTATTATGTACACTAAGATATAGAAGTAATAATTATAAATTTTACAACTTGTGAATGGAGTTTCTAGAATTGATCTAAGGTATGCGATATTTAATTGTAATAGCACGTGAGATGTGAAATATTTACCTTAAATAACATGTGTTGTGTGAAATATTTATTCAGAATATTCATAGAATAATATTTATATGATCAATTATAAAAATATTTTTCTTATAAGTAAATTATTGGATAAATATGTTTCTTAGGTTAAGTCAATAGATTTGAAATCCATATAACTTTTAACTAATCAAATTTTTACTGGGTACATTAAATTAAATTCAATCCAATTTAAAACTGACAATATAATTAATTGAATTGCACAAATTCATGAACTAGGTACAATGAGTCTAATAGATTCAGAGGTTTAGAGCAATATGTTAACAACCTTAAATAATCTGTTTTATCGGATGTGAAGATAGGAAGAAAAACAGATCAAACATTCTTCGTAAATTCAACTCAAATCAAGTAAAATTTTATGCACAAATTAATTTTAAATTGTGTAAATAGAGTTATCATTTTCTTCTATAAATACAGAACTAGTTACGAAATTGATCCAAAATAGCCTACAGCATATAAATTCCACAACTTCTTCCTACGAATTTCATTATTTTGACTTCAGGTATAAGTTTTCGGCAGTATCATCAATCATGTTAAAAATTCTTGCATTTGTTACCGGGCCAAAATTTTCATTTTTGAAGGCAGCGGGATTTTAAAGAATTACACGGTAGCCAGACCCAGGAAAGAACAACCAAAAAAGAGAGCAAAGCAAAGAAACAAAAACAGACTAAAAAGAATCTGGTTACCTCTTTCTGACACAAACGTCAGGAAGAACCATTGTTGCGCGAGCATAAAAAAACACACACATTGGTCATTCCATTCGAATCAACATATGGTCAAAAGAAAGTCACATTAAAAAACCCGAAATCGAAGTTCTAAACAAAAATTGAGCCAAACAAAAACACAATGAGTTATTGTACCATTGATCATATAAAAAATCCCATAATCAATTCACAATGAATCATTAACAAAACAGTAGTAAAGAACATAACAACCATAAATACAACATCAAAACTAAACAGAAATTTTACAGCAACATGGTAAATTGTTGGCACCAACACCGAATAGGCACAGTAAAAAAAACTGTAGAAAAAGTAATGTAAGCTTGACTTGGATGATCGAAGTTCTTAACTGTTAGAAAGGAACACCAGAAAATATTCTTGTATCTCTACAGGACTAATATCTAAAACACGAAACAGGGACAATGCATTCCTTGGATGCAGTACTACCCCAAAATGATGATGTGGTGATCAATAACTCACACTGGAAACTTGTTACTTCTACCAAACATTACGAAATTAAATGTACAGAAATCAAATACAGAAAAATAATTACTTTGAAATTAGTCAATTAGATATTAAATGACAAATTAATATATACAATGTATTTACAGCAAATGCACAATTAAACAGTAATCCAATGCGTAATCACGAATGATGATTTGTTATATGATGGGCTCGTTTGAAGGTACCAAATCAGCAAATTGGAACCAATCTGGAGGGAACCTTTTCCCTACCGGAATCCACAATCGATCCCGCCGCAACAATTCGAACGATCTTCTTAATCGAAAAATGCAAGCAATTCGAAAGCATGATCCACGACAGCACCTGATACACAAAATCAAAAGCAGGATCCGGAACTGAAGACGAGGGTTCGTCCCAATTGTGTCCACCCCCAAATCTATTGAAATTCCAACCACTGCCACCACCGCCACCGAATCCGCTGCCGCCGCCAAAAGAACCGTCCCCGCCGTCACCGAATAGGAACCCGTCGTTCACAGCGTCTCCGGTGTGGTCACCGGATAATATGCGTTTGGTTCGTTGTTTTCTCCGGAGCAGTGTTCGGCGTCGTTGCCTGTACGTAACGGGCTTTACGGGAGGCGGTGCAACGGCATCGTAAGGCTGGATCATGGAGGAGATCTGATCGGCAGCCGAATCGGTGAGGGAAAGGTTACAGGTGGATTGGCAGGCGCGGAGGACGCCAAGGCCTTTGGCGGCGGTTACGGCGACGGTGTCAGCGACCATCATGATATTGATCATGGTGAATTGAAACGACTGGGTCTAAGGAGAGGAACGCGGATCTGAATAAAATTCTGTTTCCTTCAGTTGAGATTGGAAGAAACGGAATAGAAGTTAAAATGATTTTCTTGTGTCGTGCATTGGATATTATGAAGGCTGCACGAAATGTTAGCGTGTCATTTTGATTTGACCACTAGATTCAGATTTGCCACGTGTCCTTTAATGTTGAGATTGGGCTTTCGGCTATTTTCTGCGGCAATATTGGGCAAGGGTTAGTGAAGTTAGCTGATGATGAGTATAATGACAGAATTTCTTCCTACACCTCCATAGCTTCTTTTGTTACTCATAGGTTAAGTAAAATAATTATTTAATCCTTAAAAAAATATATTCCAAATTTTACAAAATTTAAAAATGTAATTTTTTATATTTATATTTTTTTGGATTTTACAATCAAATTTTAAAAAAAAAACTACATTTTAGATTACAAAATTTAGAAGGTATTATCAGATTCAAAAATATCTTCCAAATTATATAATTCATAAATATCTTCTGGATTCTATAATTTATAATTTATTTTTCTAAAAATAAATTAATCCAGCAGATTTTTCCAATCTAAAAATATTTATGAATTCTATAATTTAGAATTTTTTTAATCACTCATTCCATAATAAAAAAAACCAATAAAATAAAGGATATTGAAGAAGTATAGGGTGTCACAAGATATGGAAAAGAAACAATCAAGATAAAAAGAGAGGTGTATGAGGTATTATGTAAAGGACCAATTTTATTATTTTAACTTATTTTGTTTTAGGATAAGTATTCAACAATATAATAAATATTGACATATTTTATATAATAAAAATAAAATTATATTTTTAATATAAAAAATTTAATTTCGTTAATTTTATTGGAATTCGGTTAACTATTAAGGTAATTTAATACATGTTTAATCTTTAATAATTGTTATGTATGTTTATTAAAAGAAATTATTAAAAAAATTAAATTAAGAAAGATTAAAAATACTATTTTCAAGTTTAATTGCATATTAAGACTGATTCAGGTTAAAAGATTTTTTTATGTTGAGATTGGGCTTTCGGGTTTTATAGGCAAATTCTGTCTACAATCCCTTCTTCCTATACCTCCATAATTTTTTTAAATTTCATCCATATTCTTCTCGGCATATTTTATGATTTTTGTATTGGTGGAGACTATGGTGACTCATTCTTCATTTTTAAGTGATTTTGGATACTTGTGGTGGTTGGTTGTGGTGGCAGGTGGTAGTGAATGTTGGTGCAATATTTTAGAGTTGATTTTCTGTTCGTTTATTTTTTTTATTTTTTTTTATGCATACTTTAACACTTCTTACTATAATATGTATTATAAATTGTACAATTTGAAAGGTAAACCTAGATTCGAAAGTACCTTTCGAATTGTTCAATCCCTAACACATTTTGAAGTTACAATCAAAATTATATAATCTATAAGGCAATTCTAGATATGAGTTTACCTTCCAAATTGTACAATCGTATTATAGTAAGGGAATGTTGTGGATAGTACAATTTGAAATATATTTCTGGATTTGGGAATACCTTCTGGATTTTGTAATCTAGAATGTACTTTTTTAAAGAAAAAAAATATTATGGATTGTAGAATCCAAAAGATATTTCCAAATCCAGAAATACCTTAAAGATTCTACAATCTAGAAGGTGTAAATAGAAAAAAAAATATTTTCAAATTTTAAAATCCAAAATGTATTTTTTGACTGACCTATGAAGATGCAATAGAAGGTATGGAAGTGTAGGAAGAAGCAACATTTTATGTGATCAGTAATATTGGGCCAAGGTTAGTGAAGTTAGCCCATGTTGAGAGTTGCTTCTTCGTGCACCTCCATATGTGCTTATTGCACCCCCATAACTTATAAAATTCCATAAATGTGCTTCTGTAAATAAGTTAAAATGTTTGAAGTTATGGTTATAAAGGTGTGTTGGTTGTGGAAGTGTTGGTGCGTGAAGAGATTGATGAAGGCGCTAGTGGTTGCTATACTACTATTGAGTTGTGTTCTTGGTGGTTCGTTGTGGTGCGTGGTGGTCGAAGGTGATTGCATACAGTGGGTTTTTCGTTTTCGCATTGTTTACATAAATCGAAAGTATGTACTGGATCCAAAAATAGCTTCCAGTTTGCGTAATCTAGAATATACTTGTCAAATTAATATATTCCATATTACATACCGGATCTGAAAATACCTTTCAGTTTATATAATTCATAATATATTTTTTCGAAAAAATACTTCCAAATTGTCCAAATCCGGTGAACAATTTTAGATTATAAAATGGATTCTGGCTTATGAATCTAAAATGTTTACAAAAGTATGAAAAACAAAATAGTGACAGGCATAATGATAATTAATTTATGACCATGTTTTTTTAGAAGATGTTTGCCTGAGTTGTGTATGCTTTAACATGGGCCTCAAGATCGATTGTTGCATTGTATTTCTCTAGACTAGGTCACTTCCATTATTGGGGAAGCTAAGTCCTCATAACTGTTAGAATATATGGCCTTAAACAAGAGGGGGGTGAATTGTTTATAAGAGATTTTCGAAAACTTTTGAAGGTTTAATGAAACTCAGTGAAGAAATCCAAAAGAGGAATCAAGTTAGCCAAGAACACAAACTGTTTTAAAGTGAAACACAGAAAAACAATCAGTTGTTTCTTCGACGATTGTTTATACCAGTAAAATCTTAAACAACTTAAAAACAGAATTTAAAAGAGATTAGAGAAAGAAATATGCACGCAAATAGTTTATACTGGTTCACTCTTACAACAAGAGCTACATCCAGTTCCCAGAAACCACTGGGTAATCCACTAAGTAATCAAACCAGATTACAAAACACCACACACCAAAGTAACCTTGAACCCCTCAAGAAACACACTACATTTGGCAAACCACACCAAGAGTATTGATCTTGAACACCTCAAGAACACACAACACTCCTTGGCAATACAACAACAGAAATACAAAAGATTAAGAAAAGGATTACACCTGATCAAAGTATAACGGAAAATAATACAATTGCAATCCTATTCCACTCTCACTTGAAAATCCAAAGCTTGATGTGAATCTTGAAAACTTGAGATCAAATATGTCAAACTGAATTTCTCAAAACTTTTTCTTACTATTCAGAAACATATAACAACCTATTTATATTTTCCAAAGATTGGTTAAAACATTTAATGAAGGAGCGTATTCAGTTAGAAATCATTTAAGACAGATTCACCATTCAAAACTGAATTTTGTTAGAATTTTCAAAGAAACAATCGGTTGAAAACACAAAACAACCAATTGATTTGGTTTGACAGTTAAGTCAACCAATTCAAACAACTTTCAACCTTTTTTAAAACTTCTAAGAGCAAAACAACCGGTTGATTAGACAAAATAACAAGTTGTTTTTCACTTAGTTTGAAAAACATTTAATTTCAAAAAGGTTTCAATTCACATCAGTTTTAAATTCAACAAAAGAGTGGATCACACTTTAATCTACCTAGATCCCACCCACAACACCAGCCTTTCATCAAACATCTTGGATTTGGATTCTTCAAAACACTTTATCACTCTTGATCAACAATCTCCCCCTATTTGATGAAGACAAATCCATGGTTGCTTGTGTTGGTCTTGTTTGAATCTGAAACAACACTTGCAAAACAGAAACTATGCAATCCAGAGCATCTCTAATAGCATGTTATGATGACACATCAACTAGTTTTCTACATAACCACGAGAGTAGAAAAACAAGCCACAAACTATGCCAAAAATATCAAAACTGCAGCACCAAATCAAACAACATATGCAACAGAAATTTAAAGCATACTTGAATCAAAGTTATAGCAGTTTTAAGACAACACATAAACTATATTCTCCCCCTATTTGTCTTCACAAATAGAATTAGGAACAGATAAAAACAGATTTAAGAAAGAGTTTGTGAATCAAGAATGCCTAACTAATTTCTTAAAAAGAAAAACCTATTTTTTGGCAAAGGTTTTGTGAATATGTCAGCAAGTTGCAGTCTTGTTTCAATGAATTTCATCTCACAATCTCCATTGTTCACATGATCCTTTATGAAGTGATGACGAATCTCAATGTGCTTTGTTCTTGAATGTTGAATCTGATATTTTTTTAGATTTATAGCACTTGTATTGTCACAAAGCAAAGGAACCTTGCTAATCTTTAAGCCAAAGTCTTATAGCTGCTGTTTGAGCCAAAGAATTTATGCACAACTTCCAGCAACAATGTATTCAGCTTCTACAGTGGAAAGAGCCACACAAGCTTGTTTCTTGCTATGCCAAGAAATAAGACTTGATCCAAGAAGATGACAAGTGCCACTTGTGCTTTTTCGGTCCAGTTTACACCCTTGCATGGCAGCCACAAATTCCTCACATAAACTATCTTTGGTAGCACCAAAAATGATGTCATCAACATAGATTTGGACCAAGATAATTTTAGAATTTGACTTTGTGATAAATAGAGTCTTGTCAATCATCCCTCTCTCATAGCCATTGGATAAAAGAAAGTTACTAAGCCTCTCATACCACTGCCTTGGAGCTTGCTTAAGCCCATACAAGGCCTTTTTTCAGCCTGTATACATGGTTGGAATGTTGATGATCTTCGAAGCCCGGTGGTTGTTCAACATAGACTTCTTCATTGATGATTCCATTGAGGAAAACACTTTTAACATCCATTTGAAATAGTTTGAATCCAATCATACAAGCAAAGGCCAACAACAACCTTACAGCTTCTAATCTTGCAACTAGAGCAAAGGTTTCACCATAATCAATTCCTTCTTCTTGATTGTAACCTTTGGCAACTAGTCTTGTCTTGTTTCTAATAATCACACCAGCCTCATCTAACTTGTTTCTGAAGACCCATTTAGATCCAATGATGTTCATCTCATCTGACTTGGGAACAAGAAACCATACATCATTCCTAGTGAACTGATTCAGTTTTTCATGCATTGCGACCACCCATTTCTCATCATTAAGTGTTTCTTCAATTGCCTTTGGTTCAACTTGAGAGACAAAAGCTGTTTTCCTGCAAAAGTTTGAGACAGTACTTCATGTAGAAACACCCTCCTTTATCTGCCCAATGATGTTTTCCACCGAAAGATCCCTTGGAATTCTCCATTCCTTAGGCAACTCATCCTGCTGCAGAATTTCAACCGGTTGTTTCGACGAATCAATCGGTTGTTTTTCTGGATAGGATTCCAGCTTTTGCAGAATGATGTTCTGTTCATCCTCTTCTGTGCTGTTCTTCGAGGATTTCATATCTTTGTGATCAACTTCATCAAACACCACATGCCATTGTCAGCTTTTTCATCAAACTTTCCCAGATTTTCTTTCCCATTATTCAGAACTGCATCCAAACACTTTTAGGTGACTAATGTTTGGCTTCCTTCCATTGAAGAGTTCGTAAGGAGTTTTCTTCAAGATTGGACTTATGAACACTCTATTCATCACATAACAAGAGGTTCTAACAACATCAACCCAAAAATATTTGGGTAGGGAGGATTCACTTAGCAAGGTTCTTGCTAATTCTTCAAGAAATCTGTTCTTCCTTTCCACTACTCCATTCTGTTTAGGAGTTCTTGGTGCAGAAAAGTTGTGCAAGATCCCCATCTTTTCACAGAATTTGCTGAATTTCTCATTTTGAAATTCCCCTCCATGATCACTCCTTATAGAACCAATGCTACTGCTTTTTGTGTTTTGTAGTCTTCTGGAAGCTTTTTGAAGGCAGAGAAAGCATCACTCTTTGATTCCAAGAAGAGTGTCCATGTGTACCTAGAAAAATCATCAACAATAACAAGAGCATAATAGTTACCACCAAGACTCATGGTTCTTGA
>Ga0123342_1007492_pt1 | contig 14363 bp, 11 predicted proteins | sample Turbeawhitnodule_FD_89960 | JGI IMG/M metagenome (GOLD analysis project Ga0123342, IMG submission 89960) | Root nodule microbial communities of legume samples collected from Mexico - Turtle bean Mexico white nodule | ecosystem: Host-associated > Plants > Roots > Nodule | place: Mexico: Nepantla...
TATATATATATATATATATATATATATATATATATATATATATATATATATACACAGACCGTTAGAAACATAATCAAAATTCAACATTAATTTATATTTACATGATTTAGCGTGTTTGGTTTATCTCGCATATGGGAAAACAGTAGCTTAATGTAGCAGTACAAACTAAACAGCCAAGCCTTTTGCCACTAGGAGGGATTCATGGTGGATCACACAATGCTATTATGTTCTATTGTGAATCATGTTTATGGACAAAGCATTGACCTCTAAATCTACTGACTTAGGATATGGAATTATATTTTTTTGACATTTTGTAAAGCATTGACCTCTAATCTACTGACTTAGGATATGGTGCATGTGTGTAAATTCCAATTCAATCACAAAACCTAACTCCTATTCCTTTATCAACTCCAAGACTGCTCTGGGTTTATTTATAAAATAGTGTAAAACTGCCAAAGTATATACCTCTGTATCATGCATTTCATCTGCATCCATTAGATCCTGATTTTTCCTTGAGTTCAAAGGACAAGGATCTTTTAATAGTTCAATTTTAGACAATTGGAAATCTCCTGCACCTGAAACATGAACCTGGCAAAAAAGTGTAAGACAACTAAAAAATCAATGCAACTACAATACCAAAACCGCAAACTTGACCATTACCAGTTGATTGACTGAGAGGCTACGAGAACGAAGGTAACCAGTGAGAAACAGGGTGCATTTTTCAGAGTTGCCCTCGTATACTGCACCAACCTATAATTTAGGGTGGAACCATGATAATGTCAATAAAAAAAGTATGCAAATCAATAGCACCAATCAACATCTAGATCAAATTACACAAGGGCTCAAGAAAAAAAATTGACTAGAAATTTCTCATTAACTTACTGTCTATAAAATACAACCTTCAGGTTTGTTTAATGCCACAAAATTGCAAACATGATCAAACTACATCATTAATCTCGGTAGGTATTTGGCTTGGGCAAATGGCTACATTTTATGGAATGATATTCTTAGGAACGTAGTTATCAAAACAGGGTCAGACTGGCTAGTTCAATTAGTTGGAGCAGAAACTGATGCTCAATAGAATGTAACCATAAAACAGTACGATAAATTAACCACCTAAATTGGCAACCGATAAAACTAGTGGCAACCAATAAATAATACCTCACAATGTACTATTTATTTATAACAAAAGCAGCATCTTACACTCAATAAGTACCTACTCAATGTGGGAATTTAATTTCACTCACATGTGCTGAAGAAAATCACACACAACACACCCATTGTGAGCCATAAGCTTCCCTTTCATCATTCAACTATCCACAATCCTAACCTATTTTGTGTTGAGATTCTCCAAATGATGTCATCCACATGTCTCTCGACTTCAAATATGAGGCAAGCTGGTGATGTTAACACAAAATGAGCTATTGCACTGCCAGCCCTAGTGGGCAGAAGAATGTGCAGTGTGGTGGGATGTTCAGATCTAATTGCAGTATGGGACTCGAGACCCACAATGGAATTCTAGCGTGGGGTTTTAAGGCCATGGGCTCTACAACTACAACAGCTATATGTAATAATGGTGTAATTCTCCGAAGGTTATGATCAGAAACTAACATATGCATCCATCATCATAGGAATAAATCACAAGCAAAACATATGAACAGAAATTTCCTTGGATTCAAATTATGCCCAGGATTTTTTTTTAACATCATGTATCAAACATGGGAATGTTATATTCACAAGTTTAAAGTTCCCAAGAATAATTGAACAAAACCTTGAAACAAACACAGACGTTCAATTAGCATAAATTCAAACCTTTTGAGCCAAAAGGTATGGTCGTTGAGTTCTCCAATGAGGAACTTTAATCCTTTGCTCTTTAAAGAGCCACAAGAACTGCATTATTAAAGAATGGAAAAGTTTACGCTTAGACTATCGGACTGGGATTACATTTTATATGAAAAGTACAGAAGATACAATCAGAATTGTCAGCTAACAATGGGTGAAATAACCTTATGTAGCTCATCCTTTGTATCAGCAGGATAAAATTTACAATCCTCAGGAAATTCTGAGGCAAGACTAGATGTGCATATCTTCTTCAGTTCATTCCTTTGTTTAAGATCAGAAGGTAAATCCTGAATGCATAAAATGAATTTTCATAATAAATATCTTAAACTCATTGTCAGTGAAATGATAGTAAGCTTGTGAATTAGTTAACGAGTTAAAAAAAAAAGGATCCATTATAACATACACGGATAAACACAGCAGTGCTTGGTAAACCAAGAGATCTAAATACAGAAAGGCATTGATTTCCAAATGAGTCAATGTAGTAGGAATCAGTTTCTTCACACAAAGACTTTGCCGAGGCCACAAAAACCATTAGATCAGCAACCTACAACATAAATGTCCAATGCTAATCAAGCACCACATTTCAGCACCTTTTAAACTTAAACTCATGTAACAGAGCACATACAAACAATAATACCTTAGCCATTTCCATGCATGATAATAGATCACCATGTGGTGCTTTCAATACCTGAAATGTATGTAAAACATTTAGTTTTAGTCAATTTTATAAAATCCTATCATTTTGGCTTTAGACAGAAAGAATCATCAAATATATATTCAATATATGCATAAATTTAAATTTTTGTGCTTATTTTCCAATTCACCTGATGCAGGTTTATATACAACATACAACAATCAAAAAAATGTCCATCTTCGTAATTGCATATCAGAAAAAAAAAATCAATGTTAAATATGAAGTTTTCTTTTTTAACTGTTAACTCAATCCATGTTGTATCTATATAAGTTTTCATTAAATTCATCACTCAGTGATTGCAATGACACATGCCAAAGCAGCAGCATTGTACTCCGATATAAGAACCACTGAAGTATATGAAAATAAGGACCACTGGATTATATTCGTCTTGCATTTCAGTTTTCGTAGGATTTAACACGAACATTCAAAGTAACGGATAGTGCCAATTCAACAGTTGTAAGAATGGTATGTGTTGTACCAGTGTAAACCTATCGTTACTCTGTATAAACATCCGTAAACATATTAATTAATTCTTGTCCTGTGCTCAGAAGGAAAAATGCAGCAATCTAATATACCGTTATTCTTGTCTTATATTCAGAAGAAGCAACGGTTCCTGGCAGCACTACGCAAGTATCTTTAGATAATAATGACAAGAGATCATCAGCAAGTGATTCTAAATCCACAGAAGCACAGAGGGCAAAGAGAACCTGCGAGGAACAAAAGATAAACAAAATTAGAATCCAAAAAAACAAAAGTCTGATTCAGTTCAACAAAAAAAGCCATGATTAACTCACTATGACTCGAGGAGGACTTCTCGACCCACTCAGTTCTCTTTTCTCTTTCAAGACTGCAGCCCTTTTCTGATCACGTAACTGTAAATTTCCTAATCAGCTACTCTGAAAACGAAAACGAAACGCACAAGGGACAGTAGGAACAAAGAAACAGTGACAAATACCGTTTTACTTCTCTGAATTCGAGCTGTACGCGCTCCTTTGCCAACATTGCGCTCTGCTTTTGCGATTGCAAGTCTGTCTGAAGAACCCAACCGAAAAATCAAACAATAAGAAAGAGGCAAAGCAAAAGAGAAAACAAATGAACGGCGTAGATATGAAATACAAACCCTTGACAGAGGTTTTATGAAGATTGCGAGAAGACTTGGAAGAGAAACGGGACTTATGAGGCTTATTGACTTGAACTCTGGACCCTCCCATTGTGGTCGCACGCACCGGTCTCTTTCACCACTGCGTCCTCTTATCGATCCCAGTTGCAACCAAAACCCTATTTCCTGAGCAAATAAGCCGCAGGGGGGTTTAGCAAACAAAAGTACGTAAGGGACCAAAAACTACTTATATAAACCCCGTTGGGAGCAAAGCCCATTAGAGTGATACAGTTAAAACCATTTTCTCTATTTGATTGCTGATTAAATTAATTAATAATAATGATAATACCCATACTACTAATACTAATGATAATAATAACAACTATGATTTTTTCTGTGATTATTTTTAAAAATTATTGTAATTCGAACCTTTTTATTTTTTAAGGAATTTTAAGTATTTTTCACAAAATAGGTTCTGAGATTAATATTTGGTTTGAAAATTATTCATATTTAAAGTATTTTTGTTGTGTTTTTCAAAAATTCAAAACTCAACATGTCAACTAAATTATATGTTTTGGATATAACAGTTATTTCATAAAATATATATTTAAAATATTTTTATTATATTATACTTTAATTTTATACCAATAATTCCTAATTATTTTTATTTTTGAGAATTTAATTTAATTGCCATTATTAATATATATATATATATATATATACAAAAATTATATTGGTAATCAATAAAAATAAACACAAATTTTATTTTAAAATAATAATTATAAAAAATAATTTGTATCCATATATAAACTTTTTTAAAGTATCCGAATCAATTAGAAACATTAGACAATAAAAATTAATATTAAAAAAAACTTTGAAGATAATTGTTATTAAAAATTATAAAATTATGTTGTTGATAACATAATAATCATTTTACATTGTTGTAAAAATCAACACATTGATTTAGGTGATAATAGTAATTGAGTATGGTTGATTTTCATTAAATTTTTATTATTATCATCATTATTATATATTATTGTTATTTTGCACTGCATAAAGGAAGGCTAACCTTATCTTTGACGTGTGTTTGGTTGATTGAGTTAAAAGGTTTCGCAATGCAAACTTTGGTGATAAAGAAGCTTCGGCCTTGAGAGGAGCAACAAGCTTCATGATAACATGTTGGTTTTGCCACCACAACTAACAGCGCCATTCCCTTCCCTCCACGTCACCCACTTCCCCACCCACAGCCACCGCCACCACCACCACCACCATGCCCTCCCGCCGCCGCACTCTGCCGCAAATTCCATAACATTCTCTTCCCCGAAACCAATAATCCTGGAAGAAGGCCCTGACGACGTCCTCTCCTTCCACAGCCGTCGCTACGACTTCACTCCCCTCCTCCACTTCCTCTCCGACTCGGACCCCAACTCGGACTCGGAGTCGGCACCTCCGACGTCCCTCAACTCAATCGAGTTCCAGCTCGCAGAGTCCTACCGCGCCGTCCCGGCCCCACTCTGGCACGCGCTTCTCAAATCCCTCTGTGCTTCCTCGTCCTCCATCAACATCGCATACGGCGTCGTTTCATGGCTGCAGAAACACAACCTCTGCTTCTCCTACGAGCTCCTCTACTCCATCCTAATCAACGCTCTCGGCCGCACCGAAAAACTCTACGAAGCCTTCTTACTCTCCCAGCGCCAAACCCTCACCCCCCTCACCTACAACGCTCTCATCGGCGCGTGCGCGCGAAACGGCGACATTGAGAAAGCCCTCAACCTGATGTCCAAAATGCGGCGCGACGGTTACCAACCGGACTTCGTGAACTACAGCTCCATCATTCAGTACCTGACGCGCTCCAACCGCGTGGACTCTCCTATTCTGCAGAAGCTCTACTCGGAGATTGAGAGCGACAAAATCGAAATGGACGGCCACCTGATGAACGACATCATCTTGGGGTTCTCGAAAGCTGGTGATCCAACACGCGCCTTGCGTTTTCTGGCCATGGCTCAGAGCAACGGTTTGAACCCTAAACCTTCGACGCTTGCTGCGGTTATCTTGGCGCTTGGGAATTCGGGAAGGACGCAAGAGGCTGAAGCGTTGTTTGAGGAGATTAGAGAGAATGGGTTGGAACCGAGAACTAGAGCTTACAATGCTTTGCTTAAAGGTTACGTGAAAACGGGTTCGCTTAAAGATGCAGAGTTTGTTGTCTCTGAAATGGAGAAAGCTGGTGTTATGCCTGATGAGCAAACTTATAGTTTGTTGGTTGACGCCTATGCTCACGCTGGGAGGTGGGAGAGTGCGAGGATTGTGTTGAAGGAGATGGAAGCCAGCAATGTGCAACCCAATTCGTTTGTTTATAGTAGAATTTTGGCGGGTTATCGCGACAAAGGAGAGTGGCAGAAATCTTTTCAAGTTCTAAAGGATATGAAGAGCAGTGGTGTGAAGCCTGATAGGCATTTTTACAATGTGATGATTGATACGTTTGGAAAGTATAATCGTCTTGATCATGCAATGGCAACGTTTGAGAGGATGTTGTTGGAGGGGATTCAGCCGGATACTGTTACTTGGAACACGCTGATCGATTCTCATTGTAAGTCGGGGCGCCATGATAAGGCTGAGGAATTGTTCCAGGAAATGCAGCAGAGGGGATTCTCGCCTTGCATAACTACGTATAATATTATGATTAACTGTATGGGGGAGCAGCAGAGGTGGGAACAAGTGAGTGAGTTTTTGAGCAAGATGCAGTGTCAGGGATTGCTACCCAATTCAATAACTTATACAACTCTGGTTGATGTGTATGGAAAGTCAGGGAGATTTAGTGATGCGATCGAGTGTTTGGATGTCTTGAAATCCACGGGGTTCAAGCCTACTTCAGCCATGTATAATGCTCTAATCAATGCCTATGCACAAAAGGTATGTACATTATTCTGCGGAGTCTATCTATAACTGTCATTGCAAGTAATTTAATGCTTGCTAATCTAATATTTGCTGGTCTGTGATGTTTACACCTATATGCTGATTGTGTCGTTTATGAACTGATTTAAGTTGAACTGTTTGCACCTTACTAGCTTTGACGTCAATATTAATCTTTCATTAGGCTACCTTTTCCTTGAGTGGAGGCTAAAATTTCATTTGTCTTATCCCGGCTCTCTGTTTTGTACTGTGTCAAAATCACTCAATTGAAACCATGAAACCTCTTTTGAACCTAGTAACTTTGCATTGATAGTTTTTTTTTCTTCAGAAAAACTGATGTTAAATTGTGGTGCGCTGACATCAATTGTATTTTTCCGTTCTGAAATTCAGTGGTTATTTATTCTTCTTCCATTGAAAAGCATAAAGCACTAACTGTGGGAAAAGAGAGCAGCCTGAAAGTGCACCATATGTTTGTCCACAATTTCATATTTAATGAATGGATTGGTTAAGAAATGAATTTGGTAAATATTTGGCTAAAATTTTGCAGGGTTTGTCTGAACTGGCAGTAAACTCATTCAGGTTGATGACAACTGAGGGTCTGACACCCAGTCTTTTAGCTCTTAACTCATTAATTAATGCATTTGGTGAAGATAGAAGGGATGCTGAAGCCTTTGCTGTGCTGCAATACATGAAAGAAAATGTATGCTTTTCTAACATTCTTTTTATTTTTTTCTTCCTTTATGGCTATACCCTTTTATATGGTCTTTGACTTGTGTCTTTGGTCAAGTACTGATTTATTTGTTCATATTAACTGCAGAACATTGAACCTGATGTGGTTACTTATACCACACTTATGAAAGCTCTGATTCGTTGTGAAAAGTTCCAAAAGGTACATAACATTATAACATTAGTTTTGCTGTCCATGTTCTTCAAAGAAAATTATCATAGATATATTTTGTCCATAGTATATTGTTAGAATGGGAAGTTGATATTTTACTGTAGTTCTCTTCTGTGTTGGTTTGCAGTCCCTATACTTAGATGAATTAATAAATCAATGTAAATAACATGATTTCAACATATAAATTAACTTGGCTCTTGGTTACTTTGCCATGTTTTGGGGAGATTAAGTTCCATTATGTTCCACATTATCCCTAACATGGATGATAGTGTGATGAAGAAAAATAATAGCAACTTTGGAGAGAAATGTTTATCCTGTTTATTAGTTTATTTGTGACTTAATTCTCACACAAACTAAGCTGCAAAATTTGGTTTCAGGTTCCAGGCGTGTATGAAGAAATGGTCACATCTGGGTGCACTCCGGATAGAAAAGCTAGAGCAATGCTGCGGTCTGCACTTAGATATATGAAGCAGACACTGAAATCATAGTTAAATTAAGCACATACTTTCATAAAGACAAAACAAAATCAAATTTCCTCACCTTGGTTATAATTCTGAAGGTTAGTGCTAGCTAACTTGCAGCCTAGGCTTAAATTTTCATGTCACGGGACTTTAATTTTGATTTTGAAATTAATATATTCTTAGTAACTGCATTATGGATTTGGTTCCAAACCATGAAATTGGTCGGCATTATGTGTAAAATTGGTCTGAAATTGGCTCTTATTAATGCTTAGTGGTTGTTGTATGTTGATACATTTATGCAATGAGTCTGTTATATTTGTTTTACTGTGTTTACTTGGAAAGCTCAAATTATGATGAATATTCTAATCTTTCAGGTTAATGTAATAATAAAATCACAAGTCCTATTCTAGACTAGCATTACCTCTTCACAGCAGGTGTGATTGGGCAGTATCATTCTGAATATGGACGCTCCAACAGTGCCTGAAACAGAAATGAATTTGTGGAAATCACATGGAACGCATAAAAAATTGGTGGCTTCGATAATGTTGTACCAATGTATATCAATCTTTGGGATTTATGTATCATACACTGATGTAAGTAAAAATTATATGTTAAAATGCATATTTCATGTTCATAAATGTGAGATTTCACTTAATTCTAATTAAGAAAATGGGAAGATTGTGAGTGGGTATGTGTCTCATTAACATTCCCACCTGTACTCTTGCAATTTCTTCATGGGAAATTTGATGAATAAATATATTTAATTTACATATCAATAACCTCACTCCTAGCATGTCTGGATATTTGTTCCTAACAATGCAAATTAAGTTTCACACATTCCTTAGAATAAAACTGTGAAACAAGTATTTCAATCTTTCACGCTTTTTTTTTATTTCGACGGTTTACCAAATATACTATCTGTGCGTTTGTAACCCAATATAAGATTTAATTGTATGTTTTACTATTTCAATATTATTATTTTTGTGAATTTCATTAATTAAGTCCCTTTTCCATGAATTTTTTATCATCAAACTTTTCAATTTTTTGATATTTTAATAATCTATTAAATTTTCAACAGAATAGTGATTTTTTTAAAAAAAACTTGAAAACAAAACGAAATCAAGTTTTTCAAAACTAGTTGAATTTTTTTTAAACTTTCTATAACATGTCGTCACTCTCTTAGAAATTTCAAAGACAGGTAAAATATATAAAAATTGTAAAATTTAGATAAGAATTAAAAAATAAATAAAATCTTGGATGATTGTAAAATGACAATAGTTAAATAATGAAGTGTGCCATTAAGCCATAAGACAAAGATACAAATTCAAGTAAAACAAACACACCTTACATTCGTGTATAACAAAACTGATTAGTCCATGAGTTTGGCGCAATAAAGAATTAGATTATACAGCCTGAAAGTAAAGGCTCGCATTACATAGTATTACAGACAACAATTGAACTTACAATTTTTTTTTCTCAAAATTGGATATACAATTTAACCTACGACCTAACTTTAGAGAGGAATAGCAGAAACAATTGGTCTACACTTGCTTTTTGAAATTCTAGAACAGAACATGAACAATAATAACACTGAAGATAATAAAAATAGCCTAAAATATGTTCTTATTTCTTGCATTCCAAGCTCAAGCACCTCCATCTTCTTTCCATATCTATTTCTCCTCTCCATCAAATACCCGTCTAGATATTCATCTATAGATACCAACTTTTCCAGTTTCAAAATAGACGCTTTTGCACCGAGCTGGTGCGGCACCAATTTGAAAATTGTAAAGAATGTCGCAGACCATTCACTGAGAACTCTCTGAAAATGACAATATAAAATATTAGAATCATTGTTGTCCCACTTTTTCAAGATGTTCTCTCCCTCATCATAATTGTTCTCCCACCTAGTGAGATCTGGAGGGTAAAATGTACATGAACTTTATAGCTGCTAGTCAGCCTTTTAGGTCATTCTCTCCCTCACCTTAATTGTAAATTAAACATATTTATTTTATTCATCTATTCATTTATTTTAGAATAACTCGATTAAAGGAACAGAAAACACTTCGAAGGAAAAGAGTGATCATTTCTTAGTCAAAGTAACATACATTGTAGGCAGCAGGTTCGGTGGGATTGAACATTTTGAAACAGTCTCTTGACGAAGCTGTTCCATCTCCATATATCTGCCAGTCAATACAATAAGAGATAAGGACACCACCTAATCTCAAAGGTGAAAAGTCCAACAGAAAAAAAAGGGAAGGAATTCGGCAGACAAACCTCAAAGGTGAAAGCCATCGGTACCCCTACAACGTCATACATGAAATCAGTTGCTGTCCCGTGTGCAAAATACCTGGATAAGCAAGTTCAAAACTCTGAGGAAGGAATGACATTTGACGACCTCAACACCCGTAAATTTGAGGTATTGTACAGACTGTGTACTTTGTACTTTCGAAATTTACAATTTAAACTTTTAAAACTGCAATGGTCAATTTTCTCCTCTGTTCATAAAAAACCCGAAAATGGACATCACTTGTGAACCAGGAACAGATGGCAGAAGAAAACAACTTCTACCAGAAGTCAGTTCTGGACACAAAGGTGCACTTATTTTCCAACAAAGATAGTTAACAGAAGAAAACAGATACATAAAATACAAACAATTGCCTTGCAAAAATTTGCAACAGTCCAAATCAAATTCAGATAAAAATCAACGGACCCGACTGAACCTCCTCCAGACCCAATCATGCAGCGCTCTTGGCAATGAAGATGGTTTACTTCTTCAAGCAACGCTTTCATCCGTTTCAATGGCAATCCATCTGGTGTTGTGTTTTTATGATCGTAAGGCATAAAAAGAGCCTACAGGTACAGAGGGGAGGAAAAAGGATAATAAAAAGTGTCATATGAAGTGATATATTGGTTCTTTATCATGTAAACTAAATTACAAATAATGTACCTACACTTTTGCCCATATAAGTAAATATACTATCAAAGTCAAATAATGTAAAAGCAGCAATAATACCAACCAAAACAATTGTAGTAAATGATACAATTACGAGCTGGTGACAAGGCCCAGAAATTTGGGGTAGTGGGGCAAGACATTAACATGATGGGGGAAAAGTTTTAAAGACAGTGAGGCTTAAATAACAATCTACCAATATGTTAGTATTACAGAAATTTGGAACTGAGTTGGGGCATGTACCCCATGGATCTGCCCATGTTAGTCATTAACCCAATGAGCAGAAGAAAGCAGTCAAAGTAACGTACTGTCTATAATGTATCAAGACTTTTGGAACTGAGTTGGTGCATCTTGGTGGGTTGTCTATAATTAAGGTTAGGCAAAAGAGAATATCAAGACTTTCCATCACAACTTTTGGCTGTAGAAAAATATGACAAATCTCCACGGATCCTTAAGCTTAACCTTGATTCCTGTTTATTGAAACTTCATGCTTCAAAAAATGAGAAGGTTTTCAAGAAAATAGTTTGCTAAAGAAGAGGAATAGTACAAGAGTACTAGTGCACGTGATTCCCTAGATGAAGGATCAAATTTGAAGCTTGCATGGGGAGTGAGAAAAAAAAACTAGAATATTCCAGTGGCAAAGGTTCCTCGCTTTTCAAAGGCACGGCAGAGGATGATTGTACATTGTCTTCCCTTCGCATATGCAGATAGGCTTGTGCTGGGACTGAGACAATAAAAAATAAAGTTGGAACTACTATCAAGTCAAAGAGATTTCAGTTGTCCCTTTTGAGCCAGAGACTTGCTTTGTACATCTATAGAGCTACTTTTTCATGTTAGCTCAAACTGGTTAATTCTTGAAAAACTCAAAGCATTAGAAAGATACAATTGTAATGAACATGAGGTTGTAAAAAAGCACAGTGGCGTGTAAGCTACAAGGGTTTTCTAAGCACTGAATAAGAATTAGGATCAGTAGATTTATATATTTGAGCCATGAAATAAAAGAAAGAAAGTAAAGAAATTGATGCATAATACCAATAGAATTCCTGACAGGGTTATATAACGCAGATTTTGAATTAAAAGCACAGATATGGATAAGAAATCTAAGGAAACAATCATTTTGTTTTTAGAGACAGGTGAAAAATGAACTAAACCTACCTCCATTCCCGAGTGCACATTTACCCATAGATGTGGTTCAAAAGATATGGCAAGTTTCCGCATAATTTGACTTTCAGGCTCGCTGAATGGAGCAATTCCAGGATTCTCCTCATATGGATCATAGTCCTATGGATTTGAGAACAATAAAAATGAAAAAAAAAAAGACGCTTCAAAAATATTAAACATATGATATATTTCTGGAGAAGAAAGTGATCAGTGCATAGATTGACAGGCAGACAACCAAAAATGAGCCCCTCTTTCAATGCCACAGCATGCACTATACTCCACAAGTCCATAATGGAAACAAGAAAAGAACCAATAACAATATTTTATATAATGAACTAAGATATTGAAGACGCAAAATGAACCTTCTCCTTTTTGCCCCAATCTACACTCCAATTTCGATTGAGATCAACTCCCCTACCTGCGCATTACATAACACAAACTCAGGCTTTTTCAAAGCGAGTCAATTATTATACATAAAGGTTATAAAGGAGAAATGCCATACCGTTTCTTCTCTCACAGAGATCTCCAGCTTCAACAACTTTGCGGCCATTCAGGTTTTCCATTGGAACCACCTGAAAATAAATAGGTGCCAGCATTATATTTATACTATATCTCTCCTTTTACTTTATCTACTAACACATCTGAATTTCTCTCATAAACTAACTTCAAGATATAACTAAAGATATTCTAAATTTCTTAAAAACACTGTTAAATGTTTTTCTTGCATTTGTTTCAACTTTATAGAAAAGATTACAAGATATGGTTAAAAGAAAAAACTACTTTGAATAGCTTCTTATAAAAATAAACTTTTTTTTAAAAAAACGGATTTTATAATTGTAACAAACATAGAATAACTCCTACTTCTTTAATCCATAACTAACTATCTCTAAGTATAAAACATCAAAATATGGATGGAAGATACCTAAAAATTATAATGATTCTGCCTAGCTGAAAATTAAATATTGAAATGTAACGCAGTATGCCTGGATAGTACAAAGTGCGAAACAACTGGGAAAGATATTTAATACTTCATAAAGTGTTCAGAAACTTTACTGGCATACTGATAATCAAAGTCAATTTCCTCGGATGGAATGATGAATTTCATAATTACCATCAGTTACTTATGCTAGAAATTTCAACTAACCTTTATGACAAGCTTGTCAAGTACACTGTCTAAGGAAGCATGATCCATGCTGGGTAGAAGTTTTTCTTCACTTAAGATAGACAAAATCCTTAAAGCAAGTTCTGTGGTAATCAGCTCCCTTCCATGCTGCCCAAAACTCTGGAAGACAAGGAATCATCTGTCAAAAACACCAGAATAACCAATTTGAGATAACTATCCACTACATGCCAAATTATAGCTTTCTCCATGTGAACACATCCAGTCGTAATTATATTATATCTTAATTCCCCCCTTTGAACGATTGAAAAAAAAAAATCTAACGTCTTGCATACAATCGTTTACAATATTAAATCACTTGTCACATGAAATTTTTACCATTAAGACAAATGAATGTAAAAAACTTACAAGTAGAATCCGAATCTTTGACCTCTTATTACTCTCTTCATTTTCCTTGCCAAAAGTAACCACAGTAATCTCAGAACCATAGCCTTTGTTTGCAGCTTTAAATGTCTCCATCTAGTTAGAAACATCAAATACATGAATTATGCATACTAGAAAACTGAGACACGCAATAGGCGCTCTAGATAACCATAAATGACCCACAGTGAGTTTATTCGGGTGACGGTGGACCAAGGCCCTGATCTCCCCCATCAAATTGCCACTGCAGAATCCCACAAAAGGTTTCAGCAAACAAATAAACAATTTCATAAAATCAAATGAGCTGGCCAAATAGCTTCAAAAACATTGCTTCACCAGCAAACAGTAATTCATAAGCACAATAAGAGCCTAATAATTGAGAAAGTAAGTACCTAAAATCTAAAATCTAATAAGAAACATGTTCAGATTGACTCTAGATCGTCTAAAAGTACCAGTTAACAAGAATTAAAATAAATATTTGCAGGTTTGATTCCCCTTTAAGGAATCATTTTGAGTCTAAACTTCATTGAGTTGGAGTAACTGCAGGTAACTTTTGCTTTGGATCAAAAATCTTATACTGAATTTTAATGTTAATTTGCTTTAAGAGCATACACGTTTGCAAAATCAAATATAATTTGTCAATTCCTCGCCAAACACAAAAAAAAAAACAAGTGCAATACGCAAGGAAAACTACCACATATTAAAAGCGTACTTCAGATTCATTCACAAAAAAAAAAAAAAAAAAAAAAAATCAAAAATTTAAAAAAGAAAAAAAAAGAAATAAAAACAAATAAAACAAAAAAAACAA
>Ga0123342_1007493_pt1 | contig 14363 bp, 5 predicted proteins | sample Turbeawhitnodule_FD_89960 | JGI IMG/M metagenome (GOLD analysis project Ga0123342, IMG submission 89960) | Root nodule microbial communities of legume samples collected from Mexico - Turtle bean Mexico white nodule | ecosystem: Host-associated > Plants > Roots > Nodule | place: Mexico: Nepantla...
GGTCGACCCGTCATATCGGTCTCGGTTGAAACCCTTCCACTTCTCAGGCAGTGGGACTTCGATGATGGTGTTGGTAAAGGGGTGTCGGCGGTTCGGGTCGGCCGTCAGGGTCGTCCGGGTGGACCTGATTAGGCACGACTCGTCGCCCATCTCGGTGTCTCGGGTAGGGGGTCGGCCTCTCATTCCCTCGGCCACATATGGGTCGGGGGGAGAGGTGTATGACTTGCCGACAACATTCGTCGGTATGACGGAGGGTCCTCCCTCCCCCAGCTTCTTCTTCATCTCTTCATTCTCCCTACGGAGAACTTGCAGCTCATGCTCGTTTTTCTGAGCAGCCTCTTCGGTCTTCCTTCTCATCTCGGCCATCTCTCTCTGGAGAGATAGCAGCAGCATCGTCTGGTCGGCTTCAGTCATCCTTTCCATGCTTCTTGTTGAGACCATCTACTTTTTTCCTTCAGCTAGTTTCCCTCGGCCCCACGGTGGGCGCCAATTGTTCCTGCTAGGGAGATGGGATCTAGAGAACTATTGAAGTCTTCTTCTCCTTTCTTCGGTCGGGCAGGTGACTGGGTGATGAACTGTGATTCTTCTCGTCTTCTTGCTTATCTTTCGGTACTCGGCACTCGGTCGTCGGGCGAATCACCGAATGGTGGGGGTACCTGCGAAGGCACTCCGACTCTCAAGTCAGTAAAGCGGGTGGTCAGCTCTCAGGTAGGTGAACAGTGATAAATGACATACCTTACTCCTTGGGATGCGCGCTATTTATATTATTCTAATGGGCCTACCTTGTTGGGCCCGTTTATCGAGGTGGATACCACTTAGGGTTGCATTACCTAATTCTTGATGATGGATTAGCTTCACTGATCTCGGTTTGAGCGTTAACTGTAGTGGGGTCGGCCGTCGGCCAAGTTCCCATGGTGTGGGTCGGCCATCGGCCAAATTCCACTGGTATTGGTCGAGTCTTATAAGGTCTCGGCCAAGTCTTATAGGGTCTCGGCCTTTCGGCCAAGTCTTCTAAGGTCTCGGCCTCGCCCATACCGGTACAGTTCTTATAGTGACTAAATTAGATACCATTTTAGAAACTAAAAACTTTTTTGTTCTAAATTAGTTTCTATTATTGTTAGATGGTTTCTAAATTGGTATCTAATTAACAACCAAAGTTTTTGCTACCAAATTTAGAAACTAAATAATTGGTAGTTAAAATATTGGTAGCTAATTAGATGCCAATTTAAAAACCATTTAACAATAATAAAAACTAATTTAGAAACTAATTTTTTGTTAGTTTTTAAAATGATCTCTAATTTAGTTACTATAGCAACTAATTATTTTTTTCTTTAAAATTGGTTTTTATTTCCTATTTTCTTGTAGGGATGTTATTAAGGAATGTTCATTATTAATTTTATTTTAATTTTTAATTTTAAATATTTTGGTATTATTACAAGGTACAATTTGTAATTTTGTTTGAAAAAATATTTTTATTATATATGCCCCCAACACTCCTCAGCCCATAATACATGATTTTACATTATTAAATATCTTTTAAACTAAATAAATAAATAATATATAGATTTACCCTCTCTTTTTTATAATTTTTTTAATTAAAAATAGATTTTTTTGTTAGTTCTAAAGTTTCAAAATAACATTTTTTTTCCATTACCCTTATTTTTATTATACACTAAAAAATGAATATTAAATGGAAAGAGAATTAAATGTTCTTCTTTATTTGATTTTAGTGCAATTGAAAGAGAATATATACATTGTAATTTAACTTTATTTTTACAGTATATTCACATAGAAAATATTCACGCCAAAAACTCTTTTTCACGTCGAACACATTAAGAGTAGAATTGATAGGATCCGATAACAATTAAACATAATGGAATTTAAATATTCAATCTCACTAACTCGGTAAGCTCATGTTTATTTTTATTTTTATTTTTAGTCAATTCGAAATTCAAAACAAAAAACTTAAAATTATTGAACATATTAAGTGACTACAAACTAAGAGAACGAGCTCACTTACGAAATGAAGCGAGACTATTCTTGTCGTGATGAGTTTGAATTTGACTATATTTAATTCACTTTCGCATTCACTCTGTCACTGTTTGGGATTCTCACCATCTTAATTTTTATTTAATATTATTACAGCCATCATATATTCAATATCTAATTGTAGGTCGAGAAAGATTATTTTAATAACTTAAAAAAAATACTTACGAGAATCCAAAATATACGTACATTTAAAAAAAACTATTTTAGATTACTTAAGAAGCATTAGGTGCTCCTATTCGTAACATATTCTGCTGTCACTGTTTACTGAAACATTTTTTATGAGTTAGTAATAATAAATTATAAATTGATTTCATTAAATAAACTGCATCCGCTAATATAGAAAAATGTGTTAAATAAATTTTAATATTAAGTTTAATTTAACCTTATCAAATTCATTCATAAGATAAAATTGTATTTACTTAAACATTATAAATAAAACGTCATGACATTATTCATTATGTTGTACCAAAGGTTCAATACACCAATCTGAGAAAGAGAAAATCACAGCCTGTGACTTGGATATAACCAAAGATCAAACCTTTAGTTGTACCAGAGTAAACACTTCCAATACATCTATTACACTCATTTAAAAAATTACTCTATTTCTATGCTGCCAAATCTCGTCGACAACTGTGATCCAGATCACTTCCCAAACTTCATTTGCCAAAGTCGTCACATTACTCATCCTAAACTGAGAGAAGTTTAACAATGGAACATTATGGAACACACTTTGCATTCCCAACCAATCGTAACAATAGTTCAACAGTAACCACCAAGCAAATTTACATTAAAGTGGTTAACATTTATTTATTTTTTATTACTGTAAAAAATACTTATATATTATAATTAATATCCTTATTTTTAATAACGTAAAATCATTATACGTTATAAAATCTCCTTATTTTTAATCAACCTAAAATTTCTTACATATAACAAGAAAAACATTTATTAATGCAAAGAATAATTAATTTTAGTGAGTGACGCAGAGATTGTTATAGTTTTCCTCCATGATGAGAGGATGAGTTTAGCGTCGATTGTGTTATGAATGACCAATGAAGATGCAACAGAATAAGTCTACCATAATAGACTGTGCCACAGTGCACCACCGATATGCTACGTTATTCATTGCCAAGCTCCTGCATATAACTAGCTTCAGCTGGTATGCTAGATTTTCACTGTTTAAGGTTGAACGTCTAACAACAACATTGCAAAACGTGTTCATCCAGCTATATCTACTTTTTTCAAACACACAAAAATAACTCTGAATACCCTACCTTTCATTTAATGTTTTGACTTATGTCTTTTCTTTTCAATTTTAGACGTGACTTCATGAACACTGTATGCGATCATGGCTCATCGATTGGCTTTTACTTGTTCATGCATAACGCGTTTCTTTCTTTGTACACACACACTGCACAGACTGTATATATGGTTTAAGAAATTATTTTATGTTTCTAAATAGTTTCTCAGCTTATCCTATTAATTGTTTCATTCTGCAAATAAATAAGAGAAATAGAAAAATATTAAAAGTACTAAACCGAAAAAATTATTCACGGATCTGATCTATAGATAAAGTTAACATTATTTAAGGATTATTACCTATGAATCCTTATTTGTCCGCAAGTACATTCTTATGTAAATTTATCCACAGATTTTTATATATGTAGATATTATTTTTAAAAATTGTTTTTAGTGTATATAATTTTTTTCCATTTTATCTTTATATTAACATTTTATTTAGATTATTATGTCATTTTATAATTACTAAAACACTATTTACAGAATTGTTTTTGAATTTTGAATTTAGAAGATTTATTTTTCTCTTTTTCTTTTTTGTAACATTTTCTTCTAATCTCTTTTAGAAATATTTTAATTCTCTACTTTTTGGTTAACCTTCTCCTTCCTCCTCAAGTGCTCCTCCATCTAATTATTTTTCTCTTTTAACTCTTCATTTCTTTATTTTAAGTAACTAACCCACAACCTTCTTTAGAGTAAGAGAAGTGTACCGACTAGTCCTTGAGCGTTGTTGACCACTGGTAATGTTGGTGCCACATAAGCGGGTCCCACGAGCGGCGTGAGTTAGTGTCTCACAAAGCACGTGCGTCAAAGAGTCAAGAGTGGTCAGACATCAGTCATCAGGATGTACTGACTTGCACTAGACAGTGTGGAGAGATCGGACATCGGGAACTCAAACAGTAGAGCTGGGCCACGAGAGGTGGATCCCAGATATCAGTAAGGGAGAAGCCTAGATCACGAGGGTCCATGCGTGTAGAGTGGATGACATGTTCAGGCGTAACACGAAGTGTAGAGCCACTGGAAAGATATGACCTGTGAGGGTCATATTCCAGGGGTGAGCTGCATGCATGGCACACGAAACAGCTAGGGCACTCCCAGAGACGGGTGACCCCAGAGATCAGGTGCACAAGGAGGCACCCAAGTGTAGGGTAACAACAGTGTTGGACCCGCCCATCAGAAAGGCCCATTTCGGGTAAAGAGGAAACCCTAGTTTCAGTTTATAAATAGTAAGGCGACAAACTTGACGAGGTACGCTATTCCCTTGCGTCGCTTTAACACACATAGTGACAGTTACACAGTTTCGGTGTTTCCTAACCCTAGTACTGACTTGAGCGTCGGAGTGCAAACGATCTCTAGGTGTCTTTGTGTTTTCAGGTGTTCATCGCAGGAAAGACACGTACAAAACACAAGGATTCTGGACATAGGAGTAACGTAGGTACACGAAGACATTTCGGGTCAACCGGAAGGAACAAGAAGTGTCCTCAATCTATTCATATGTTTCCTCTCTTCCAACTATTTCTTAAAATCTGAATGTTTAATCCATTAACCAGTTCCAACTATTTTTTTAAATTATCCGTTTGAGAATTGTTGCGTATAAAATATCAATACAAATATTTATTATTATGTTTTTATGGTATTAATAATATTTTATAATTAATATGTAATTAATTAGTTAATATACATTTGTTGCGAATATCTTTGATAAAATATGATGCTAACATTAGTTAATTTAATAAAAAAAATGAATTTTAACTTTTCAAAGTAGTTATTTATTAAAACTAAATTATCTTATTAAAAGATTATAATGAAGAAGTCTTTTTTTAATGAAAAGTTATAAATTTTCGATCTTAGAAATATATTGTATAAAGTATTAATACAAATATTATACATGATGAAGTTGGTTGCCCCTGTACGTTTATTTGAAAAAATAATAACTGAAAAATGAGAAATTAAAATTGTTTTTTTAATAATTGATATTAATGATATCTTATAGTTAATACGTAATTAATTAGTTAATATAAATTGCGTAGCTTTGATTAAATGATGTTCCTAAAATTAATTAATTCAATAAATATTTAGAATTTTAACTTTTTTAAATTAATTATTTATTAAAAATAAACTATCTTGTTAAAAATTTATAAAAATAGTTATTTTTCTTTTTCAACTAAAAATCATAAATTACCATTTTAAAACGTGTGTCGTATAAAATATTAATATAAATATTATATGCTTATAATAATATAGAAATGTATTATAATTTATAAGATATTTATAAATTTATCATATACTAATTAAAAAAAATACAATTATTATAAACTTATAATGTAATTATTATTATGTATATAATTAAGTTTATGATAAATTATAATATCATTATATAAATTTATAGTTAATTTTATTAAATATGAATAAACATATATAATAATAATAAAAAATATAAATACACATATTAATATTAAAAAATATAAATACACATAAATTTGATAAATTAAAATATTATAATATAAATTTATAGTTAATTTTAGTAAATAAAAATACACCTAAGATAAGGAATTCTCGTGCCTTTCTCTGTGTTCCTTGAAGTTCAGACGGTTATGGTTGTTGAGTTTTATGAAGTTATACATGCTATCGAGGAAGCTCAAAAGACGAGGCTTACAAATGTGTGACTTGAATGTAATCCTGTCTTAGTTTGTGTTGCGTTTAATGTTTCGTGGATGCTTCGTAATCGATGAAATACTTATCTGAATTACTATGGGAAAATCAGGTTTAGGGTAATTCATATTTTTTGTGAAAGGAATGCGTGTGTGCTGATAAGTTGGCTAATTTAGGTTTTATTCGTAGAGAATTATTTCATTAGTATAATAGGCTTCCATCTAGTTTGTTCTTAGAATTATTTATGAATAGGTATAATCTACCTATATATCGTTTTTTTTAACATATATGACTTTTGATCTAGTTTCCTCATATTTTTTTTTGTATTTTTATTTTTTATTTTTTTTTTAATAATACTTTTTCATGTGATAACAGATGATTTTTGTTACTTGAGGTGTCAGCCTAGCTGAGATATCTAACATGAAAGCTTTTATATATAAGAAATTTTGACACATATTTTTTTTAGTATTAATAATATAAATAATATTGATAATATTAATTTTAATTTTCTTCAAGTATTGTTTGTGTCATCCCAACATATATTTTTCTACTTGTCCCTACAATTATTCTTATTTCATATATATATATATATATGCAAAACTAAGAAAATTTTACCAAGTTTTAAAGTCACAAATCTCTTGAACGAAAAAGATCCACGTGATTTCTGAAAGGCGATCTCCATTTTGTTGAAAATGAAACGAAACAAATGAAACTTTTGTTGCCTTCTGCTAGCGTCTGATTTTGCGGTCATTTTTTATTTATATTTTATGAGACTTTCTATTTTTGAATCTTAAAACCCATTTGTGAAGTTAGGTTCGTGGGAAGATTTGAAACTGGCACTTTTATTGATCAAAATCGCTTTCTTTGCTGACTAAGAAAAAAATAGTGCCCACAGCAGGATGCATTTACTTCATCCAATCATGAAGCCTTTATTAATTATTACTCAGAATTGTTGAAAATCGACTATGCTAATTAGTGCGCATTCTTCAGTATTTTATCATTGTGTCTCAATAATTCTAGCTAGTTACCACAATAAATCCGATTAGTCATTGCTTGACTGATGCCTTTTATATCACTTGTTTTCTTAGCGCAGAAAAAAAAATATTTGAATTTCCTTCACATAATCCATTTGTATTTAAATTATTATTTACCTTGATTTTGTAGAATTATTGAGGGTACCACTCGGTCGAGGGTTAACAAGAATGAGAATTCGGTTTTAAAACTACTTTTCTATTATTAGACAACACCAAATTTTTCAACCTCAAGTTTGTTAAAATGAAAGAGATTAAAATAATAAATAAAAAGTGATTGATCTCCAAGTTTTTTCATCATTGAGTTCTTCTTAGGTTTTCTAAAAATTTGTCATTTCTCAATCCTCAAACAGTGAGTTAAACCAAATTGAACATACGTCAATCCGATCACTACAAGAAAAATCCATTTTAGCTGCCAACAAAATGCGAGGCCTATAAAAAATAAGTCACTATCATGGGTGAAGTCTACTCAAGTTGGATACAAAAATAAAAGTCAAATATTAATGGAGACCTTTAACTCACGCTAAAAATTATTAAATAATAATAATAATAAGTTAGTATATAGAATGAGGACACAAAGTAGATGCAATAAAAACAATTAAGTGACAAAATAATATTTAGTCTAGAATGGAGATGCAAGTTAAAAATTATTAAACTAATAATAATAAGTTAGCATATAGAATGAGGACACAAAGTGGATGCAAGTTAATATTTTATTACATTTAGCGTAGGTGTATGCGACACTAAGGTGACATGGACGTTTATTGTCACCTTAGCCCATGCTAAGTTAATTATTGTTGGAGATCCCACATTGACTGGAGATTAGGACATTTCACATTATATAGGTGGGTGCAAACCTCACCTTATAAGTCGATTTTATGAGGTTGAGTTAGGCTTAAAATTCACTTCTTAATATGGCATCAGAGTCATTTTGAGCCTATCCTAGCGATTGTTTGTTTGTCTTATCAGGCCACCCGCTATCAGACCGTTATTGGACCACCCATAATATATAGTCCCCCGCACGAGTTGGTAGCCTTAACGTAAGGGGGGTGTTGGAGATTCCATATCTCCTAGAGATTAGGACACTTCATAGTATATAAATGGGTGCAAACCTCACCTTATAAGTCGGTTTTAAGGTTAGGTTAAGCTTAAAGTCCACTTCTTAATAATTATTTAATTTTATATTTATTTTAGTGTCCCTCAAGCCTATGTTATAGTTAAATAATATATTTTTTCTTTATATAAGATTATCCAACACTACCTTATAAATTTGTGTCCCATTGGAGGTCGTCTCTAATGCATAGCCACCAAAAGATTAACTTCCATTTCTATTGGGACGCTAAGCCCACACTAGCCTCTCATGTAGTGTCTCTCTTTTGCTCTTTGCGTTGCTCTTTTGGGGACTCTACCATCACTATTTCTTATAGTGGATTCAATTGAAGTTCACTAGTAAAATATGCATCTACTGGTTTAATCAGTACCCACTTTGTTGCATGCATGTGTATACTCCATGAGAATGTTTATCTCCTCTCTCTTGAATCATGCGTCCAAGAATTTAATTAGAACATTGCAAACTAACTAAATAAACCAAATTTTAAGATAAGGAAGACTCAAAATCATGCTCAAGTACAACCTCTCACAAAAACTATTTTTCCAAGAGATTAGAATATTAAAACAACTGCTATAGAGAATTGAAAAACAAAACTTTTATTGATCAGAACCTCAGAACTCAATGAGGAGTTACAAAGGAATCAACCAAAGGTTTAGCCTTCCACGCGGAGGAAAAAATACAAAGATAAAAATTCAAAAAAATAAACAAAGGAAGCAACTTTGCACTAAGAAACATTGGTGTCCTCGATGTGTTTCCCTGGCTTTCCTTAAATAAGCATGCTCCATGCAACCTCCTCTACATTCCATATTGGAGGCACCGCTTTTGGTGGGGAAGATAGTGGAGAAAATTATGGAGAAGATCATGAGAAAATATTGGAAAAGATTCAATTCCCACTTAGGTGAGAAAATTTGTCCTAGTTTACATAAAATCCTCTCAAAAAATTTGTTTTGATTCAAAGAAGCAACTTAGAATTTTTGCATATTTGGCCCATCCAAAAAGGTAGACACTTCCTTCAGACCATTTACTCTAAAATAAAAAATTAACAAAATAATAGTTAAAACCCAAATAAACCCAATTATATGAATCTTAATTAAAATAATGGATTTGTTTATTATTGTAGTCCAATAACCTATGATTAAAGTTATTGAATGTGAATAAAATTATGTTCATCAGTGTGTAGTAAAAGACTTTAAAGGAATTAGAAGGTTTGAAAAGAGAAAGGGAGTGACTCATGAGGGGGCTGATAAAATTGCCATATATAAATTTACTAAATTCATTGAGGACATTGAACTTTTAGATATCCCTTTGATAGGTAGAAGATACACATGGTATAAAACTAATGAAACTAAAAATATTAGAATAGATAGAATTATGGTAGCTCGAGAGTAGTTGAATATATGGCCTGACAGTAAACAATATGTAATGGAAAGATCCATCCCAGTCCAATTTCCTTTAATACTTAAACATAACATAATTGATTGGGGTCCAAAACCGTTTAGGTACATAGATGTTTGGGAACCCCACATAGGCTTTTCAGAATTCCCAAATAAGAATTGGGACAACTTTGATATGCAAGGAAATGATATTTAGTTTTTGAAAGAAAAAAATAAAGAAATTAAAGTTAGATCTAAAATAATGGAATAAGGATACCTTTGGTGACCTAAACAAAATTAAGTACACATTAATTCTTAAAGTAAAAGAGTTGGATAATAGGGACGAAGAATGACATAAAAGATAGGGAGAGTAGAAGGGAAGTGTTAGCTACAATAAATAAACTACTCTTCAAACAAGAGGCCTTGGAAAAGTAGAAGGCAAAAGTAAAATGGTTTGTGGAAGGGGATCTTAAGACATAATTCTTGCATAAAAAAATGGATAAGGATACAAAAATTTGTTTAAAACGATCTATATTGATAACCAATGGTGTGAGGAACACAATAAGGTCAAACAAAAATTATTTGACAGAATTAAAATGAAATACTAAAAAAGCGAGAACATTAACTTGATGTTGGATAACACAAAATTTCCCACTATTTCTATAAAAGATAATGTTTTCCTGATTGGGGTATTCATGGAGGTACACATTAAGGAAGCAGTTTGGGCATGACATGTTCATAAAATTCCTAGGCCATATGGTATAATTTTAATTTTCTAAAGAAAAATTGGAACACAGTAAATCAAGATATAACAAAGGCAATTATATGCTTCCATAATCTAGGAAAATGACCTAAGGGCACTAATACTTCATTTTTTGCACTACAAGAAAATTATTAAATAGAAACCAACTTTAGAGACCAAAGATAATTAGTTGTTATATTTACTAAATTAGATACTATTTTAAAGACTAAAAAAATTATTGGTATCTAAATTAGTTTCTATTATTGATAAATAGTTACTAAATTAGTATGTAATTAGCTACCAAAGTTTTAGCTACCAACTCTAAAATTGGTTTCTATTTAATAATTTTCTAGTAGTGTTGTTGGGTCCATAAACTTGATAACCCACAAAAATTGGAAGATTATAAACCAATCCCTCACTTGTAGGGTGCATATACAAATTAGTATAAGATCCTAGCAAAAGGGTTACAGAGTGTTCTCCAAAAGGTCATAGATTTATTAGACAATGTTCTAGTGGCTAATGAAGTTATAAATGAAATAAGAAGAAAGAAGGAGGAATGTATTATACTAAAAGTGAACTTTGAAAAGGCGTACGACTCAGGAAATTGGGATTCCTACTTTATATGATGGAAAAACTAGATTTAGTGCCAAATGGATCAAATGGATTGGAGGATGTCTTGAATCATCAACATTATTTATTTTAGTAAATGGTAGCCCTACGGAGGAGTTCAAATTAGAAAATGGATTAAGACAGGGTGACTATCTGACACCTTTTGTTTTCCTTATTGTGGTAGAAGGCTTAGTTGGAGTTGTGACATAGACAAAAAAAAAAAAGGTTTTTTTCCAAGGGATTCGACTAGGTAACAATGTCCTTAAGGTTAGTATGTTACAATTTGCAGATGACACCTTGTTTATATGTAAGGCACAAACTAATAACATTGTGCTAATTAAAAGTATTCTAAAGATAAACTTTCATGAGACAAAGATAGATAGGAGGTTTGGGAGTACAACAGCCAAAGTTACTTAGACTTTATATAATTTAATTACCCTATCATGGATATCCCATTTATATATCATGCGAGGGAAAACTATATGAATTTTTTTTTTTTTTTGGAAAGAGATGGTAACTAAAATTAAAAGCAGATTAGCTAAATGGAAAGGGAAACATATATGTTGCTAGGGTCACCTTAATAAAATTTGTGTTATCTGTTATGCCTTTATATTATTTATCCTTGTTTAAAATGCCAAATAATGTATGAAAATAAATTGTGAAAATCAAGAGAGATATTTTGTCGGGGTGGGATATGAAGGTAGGAAAATAGCATGGGTTAGTTGGAAAGTTATTTGCAAACCTAAGAAAGTAGGTGATTTAGGTATTAAAGATATGAGATGTTTCAATAGAGCTTTGCTAGGTCAATGGGTTTGAAGATTGGGAAAGGAAGAGAGCAAACTACGGATATATGTTTTAAAATCAAAATATGGCACATGGCGTTCAATATTGGACCGTAAGGATAGCATATACAACTCAATGTGGTGGAGGGACCTTAAGAGAGCCTGTGGTTATGGTGAAGGAGAAAAATGGTTTATGGACAACATAATAATGCAATTGAGGAAGGTTCTATTTTGAAATGATACTTGGTTAGGTGAAAAACAATTAAGAGACAAAATACCCCAGATTATACACTAACTTTGAACGAAAAAGACATAAAGATATGTGAGTTAGGTACTTGGCAAGGGAATCAATGGATTTGGTCACTTAGGTGGAGGAGGGAATGGTTTCAATGGAAAGTCTATGGTGTGTGAATTGTTACAGAAACTTGACATAACCATTGTACATAGACAAAATTTGGATGAATGGATTTGGAAGTTTGATGAAAAAATAGGTTATACTATGATATTTGCATCTAGTTTGTTACAAATAACTTGGTTGAGGAGGAGATAACATCTATATAAGTTTTTGAAATATTAAAGCACTACCCCCAATTTTGTTTTTGTATGGAGAATGTTTCAAAACAAACTAGCTACACTTGATAACTTAACCTTTAGAAGTATCCTTGTGCATACACATGTGCTATGTAGAAAAATCTACTAGTCACTTTTATTCTCTTGTCAGATGGCTAATAAAATATGGAATTTGTGTGATAATTGGTTAAGAATTATATCAACGCATCATAAAAATGCTAAACTACATTTTCTTGGCAATGTTTGTTAGAATATATGGCCTTAAACGAGAGGGGAGTGAATTGTTTAAAAAGGGGGTTTTGAAAACTTTTTCAGCTAGAAGAAAATCCTTTGTATGAAACTCAATCAGAAATTCAGTTAACCAAGCTATAAAACACAAAATAGCAAAGCACCAGAAACACAATCGGTTGTTTCTTCGAAACAATCGGTTGTTTATACCAGCAAAGCAATAACAAATGAATTTAAATGAGTTTAAGGGAAGAAAGAGATACACAAACAATTTATACTGGTTCACTCTTAAACTAAGAGCTACATCCAGTCCCCAGAAGCCACTGTGTAATCCACTAAGCAATCAAAACAGATTACACACAAAACCACCAAAGAAGTGACCTTGAACCCTTCAAGAAACACACTTCCTTTGGCAAAACACACACCAAGAATGTTGATCTTGACAACCTCAAGAGCACACAACACTCCTTGGCAACAACACCAGAATTTACAAAATGTTTAGAATGAATTACACTTGTTTACTGAACAATCTGAAATCAATACAGATGTAATCCTATTCCACTCTCTCTTGAGAAAACCCAAAGCTTGATGTGAATGTTCAAAACTTGAAAACAATCTTTCTCAACTGAAAAACTCAAATACGTTTTTCTTGTTTGTTATAAAACATAACCAAATTATTTATAGCTTTCAAAGATTGGTCAAAGCATTTAATAGATGAACGTATTCAGTTGAAAATCATTTAAAGCACACTCAACTAACAAAACATAATTCTATTAGGATTTTCAAAGAAACAATCGATTGAAACCACAAAACAATCGATTGTTTTGGTTTGACAGCAAGTCAACAAACCAAAACAATTTTCAACCTTTTTAAAAATACCTAAGAGCAAAACAATTGGTTGTTTCGACAAAACAACAGGTTGTTTTTCACTTAGTTTGAAAAACACTTTAAACTCAAAAAGGTTTTAAAACACATTAGCTTTAGATTCAACAAATAGTGGATTACACAAATAAACTACCCAGATCCTATCCTAAACACAGCAACAACTCCAGCCTTGCATCAAACACTTGGATTTGGATTCTTCAAAGCCTTTGATCACTCTTGATCAATAATCTCCCCCTATTTGATGAAGACAAATCCTTGTTGCTTGTGTTGGACTTTGTTTGAATCTGAAACAGTTCATGCAAAACAAAACTTATGCAATACACAACATCTTTAGCAGCAGGTTAGAATAACACATTTAGCTTGTTTTCTGCATAACCATTACAGCAGAGAAAACCAGCCAAAAAGGAAAACCACTTTCAAACTATAAAACATCATCAACAACAACAGAATAAAAACCACTTAAGCAGATAAAGTTTGCAGAGTTTTAGATAACACAACACAAAATTCTCCCCCTATTTGTCTTCACAAATAGACTTTAGGAAGAGATAAAACAGAATTTGTTCCAGATAAAACAGAATATAAAAAGAAAGAGCAGTAAAGCTTCCCCATAGCAAAAACAATCGGTTGTCCCGAGCATTCAACTGGTTCTTTTTCTACAGTCATCCTTGCCATATTGCAGCTCAAAGATCTGGTTCTGAACAACTTCAAATTGTTCATTCAGGGTCTGAAAGTGAGTGTCCATGCTCTGGAATCTGTTGTCAATGTTTTGGAAATTTGTAACACAAAGATCATAGAGATTTCTTTGATTTTCAGCAAAGCTATCAAGTTTATCCACCATGTATCTTTCAAAAGAAGACATTGAGGGAATCCCATCCCTTTGATGTCCAACACTTGTTCCAGCATCAAAGTCAGTTGCAGGTTGTTCTTCATTGTGAATATTCATATCAGCAGCTTGATCTTCTTCATCAAAATCAGCAGCTGCAGCACTTGAGGAACCACCATGATCACCATCTTTGCTTACCCATCTTCCATTTA
>Ga0123342_1007494_pt1 | contig 14361 bp, 7 predicted proteins | sample Turbeawhitnodule_FD_89960 | JGI IMG/M metagenome (GOLD analysis project Ga0123342, IMG submission 89960) | Root nodule microbial communities of legume samples collected from Mexico - Turtle bean Mexico white nodule | ecosystem: Host-associated > Plants > Roots > Nodule | place: Mexico: Nepantla...
GGAGATACAGGAGAGCTCCCCCAGATTCTTGAACTTCATTGCTGAAGAGTCCAATGAAGAACGTAAGGTGAATCTAGACCTGCTGGACGAAGTGCGAGAAGAAGCCAGAGTCAGTGCTGAAGCTGTAAAGAGAAGAGTAGAGTGGAGGCACAACTCTAAAGTGAGGCCCAGGCGCTTCCAAGAAGGTGATCTGGTGATGAGAAAGGCGCATCAGAATGACATGCAGAACAATTTGTCTCCAAAGTGGACAGGCCCGTACAGATTGGTTGAGACGTTGGAGAACGGAGCCTATCGCCTAGAGACTTTGGAGGGAGGAGCAATCCCCAGAACATGGAACATGCAGAACATGGAAGACATCATAAAAAACTTTTTACAGTGTCAATACATTCTAATTTAATTAATTTTATTCAACCCAGTTGTTGTTTCTGCTACTTACATATCTGGCCATCAATTGCAAATTGGGGCTGACCCAAATGTGTTTTTCAACATTAATGCAGAAGTTGGAGGGATATGGAACTCAAGTTTTGGATCTTGGTGGGAAGGTTGTGGTTCCTGGGTTCATTATCCTATATTTCAAGCTTGATAATCATAAACCTGTATTGGTCACATAATTAATGGGATTATTTTAGACGCTACATAACACCATCAATATCTACATAACACCACCAATATCATTATTGAGATTATGGGTAGAAGAAACTAGATAATATGAATAGTTTAATTGATGAGTAGCCTTATTTTTCCTTGCCCTAACAATTGAGAGAAGATTATATGTAAAAATAGCATTGCTAAACAAACTAAAGAAACTTTCTTAAAATCAAATGAGTTGGTTGCAACCAAAATTTCAATCAGAAATGTCTTTCATAATTTCTAAAAAAAAGTATTTTTGGCTGAAATTCCCCACAATTAAACAATTCATTAAAAAATAAGAAACAAAAGTAAAAGTGCACAATATTTGAGATATGAGAAAACTCATATAAACATCAAACTATCCTTGAAAAAAAAAACTACAATGCAGTAACGAGGTTTGGAAACCCCTGGAAATAGCAGGGCTTTGGAAACCCCTGGAAATAGTGGAGGTTTAGAAATCCCTGACAATAGCGGGGGTTTGGAAACCCCTGCAATAGCGGGGGTTTGAAAACCCTCGGAAATAACGGGAGTTTGGAAACTGTTAGGAAGTAATTGTCTTTCCAGGGGTTAGTAAAAACTGCCGGTAATCTTTAGCGACACTGCATCTACCAGGGGAAAAACAAACCACGGATAACGTACTTAGCGGAGGTTAAAATCTCCATATAACCCTGCTAAAATTATTTTTTTTAGTGATTTTTCTCACAATTAATTAAAATATTTAAAATTATAGAAGAAAAGTAATTATAAATATACAAAAATTATTAAATCTAAATTTTAAAAATATAAATTTATAAAAGTCAATACATTAAAAATTAAATTAATTTTATTTTTTATTTTACTTTCCAAAAAGTTGTTAATAAGAAATTTGTCTGGTTAGTATATTCATATTTAGCATTTTAATGAAAATGTTATTCTCTTTTTATAATAAGATTATTTTATAAAAGTAGAGAGATTCTCTTTCTCTAGATGGAATGACTCCTGTTATTTTATGTTAACAATTTATATTAATGAATTAACAATTTATATAATAAGGTGAGAGGTGAATTGTAATTATCTATATGTGTTTTGTAAGATAATTTGTTGATTTTGGTGTGTGAATGCAATACTTGGGACAAAAAATCAGTCTTAATGGGTCTAAGTGTGCTTAGCCAGCCAATGCCCAAAATCACGTCAACCTCTTCAATGGACAGAAGATAGAATGGTATAGTGAAAGTAGATGTTTGGAGAGAAATGTTAATTAGTGGGTCAATCCCCTGACATTGAATGAACGTTCCATTTCCTACCATCACCGAGAGGGGTGAGCTGAGTGTAATGGGTAGGTTTAGGTGGTGAGCAATGCAGGGTTGGAGAATGTTATGAGAGTTACCTAAATCAATCAATATCATGACTGGTAGGGTAGGTTATGAATTACCCCTGTAAATTTGAGGATTTTAGGATAATTGTTTCTCATTAAGGCTTGGGGAGACAATATTAATACCTCATTGTTGGATGCATGAACCAAATTAGCTGTCATTGCAACAAAATGTTTTGGAACATCTTTTCTCAAAGCAATATATACAAGCAAAGTGTTTATTTGATTTTTCACAGTTGGAAGCTCACTTTCCATTTGAATTACCTTGTCCTCTACAGTTGATGAAGTTGAACTAGAGGAAGCATAGTTCATACCACTTTAGCCTTGTTGTGGATCTTTTGAAAGTAAGGCTGAGACAAGCTCCATATGAGGGCCCTCTAACTCGACTCGGATGCTCCTTACCAAATATGACACCAATTGGATCTTCTGGAGATATATCTGAAGTAGTTTTTGAATTTGTGAACATTAGTTCATCAATTTTTTCCTAGATAAAATTGAAAATAATCAAAAGAACAACATATTCTTGTTAGAATATATTATGGCAACAATATCAAAAAAATTCAGATCATCAATTAAATTGTAATATCAACACAAAGGTAAACCCTAGTTTCAACCTATATAAAGGGTGCCAAGAACCCTAGTAAGGTACACAGTTTCTAAGACTGAAATTACTTTATACACTTGGTGTTTCTTTGCCCTTATACTGACTTGAGCATCGGAGTGCAAATGGCCGTCAAGGCGCCCTTTGTCTTTCCAGGTGAGAGATTCTTTGATCAAGGAAGTACGATTCTCAGGCGGAGATAGAAGGGCCAAAGGCTGCCGTTCGAGTCAACCGGCGGGAACAACGTTCAACATCATTGAATTTTGATGGAAACCCTTCATATCTCAACAACGACTTTTGGATTGTGCAAACTGGGAATGACTTTGATATTCCACAATTTGGAAGTGACTTTTGAAATTCGCAATTCAGAAGACACTTTCATATTGCATAATCCAAAAAATTTCATTATGAAAAAATGACATTTGAATTTGCAATTCAGAAAACATTCTCATATTATACAACCTCAACTTTTTTTTATGAAAAAGAATGATTGTTGAATTCTAGAACTCAATTTTTTTTTATAAAAATAAATATTTATGAATTGTGCAATCTAGAATGTCTTTTATTTAGAAGTCTATTCCATTTTTACATAATTTGAAAATATTTTTAATAAAAAAATATAAATTATATAATCTAGAAGACGGTTTTAACTTTTTGATTTCACAATAAAAAAAGTTCCAAATTATAAATATGGAAAAAAATTTAAACCATAAAAGTTGTTCTCGCCGATTGACTTTCTCGTTGGTTGACTTGAGTTGAAAGCTCTGCTCCTAACCTGTCTCTTTTAGATTTTGTTATGCGTCTTCTCGTCGCACTGGAACGTGGCTATGTTGGGATAGAGTGGGCTCTACCTGTTGATCACACTCCGACGATCAAGTCAATGAGAGCTTACGAAAATAAGATAAGTATTCAGTTTCAGTCTAGTATTCAAAAACATTGTACCTTTATCGAGAGTCTCAAACCCTTTTTATAACCATCTCTTTAACAACTTTCTCTTAAAAGAGTATAATCTCAACTGAAAGCATAACAAAAACAATATTCTGCCTACGGGCACATTTACTCACGGTGCTAACTTGCAGAAGAGAATCTCGTGCACCCTTATTCTCGGGTGCTCACCATTTAACTAATATCGCCAGATATTCAATTAACAACCTTATGCACATATTTATTTAATTAACAACTCTACGTATATTCACATATATTATATTCTAACAGCTTAATATATATATCGACATATATATTTAACTAACAACTTTATATTAATATATGACCAAACTTATTATTTTAATTATTCTCCATCGGGCTTACCAACAAAATTAGGCCAAACTCATGACCCACCCTCTGAGCCCAAAAGTCGAGCTGACCATACTCGCATGCCTAGACCGAGGTCCCGAGTACTCGAGCACTCCTGTCTCGTACACAAGTCCCGCAGGCTCGAGCTAAGCTTGGCTAAGCGAAAAGGCTTTTGAGTGCTTTGGCGGCTGACATGACGATTTCTCAGTAGGTAGGTGTGGCGCGGTGCACGAAGCGTTTATGAGGCGACGTCTCACCACACTTAATATAGTGCATACACGTAACATCCTAATCGACGGTGGGAAAGCATTACCGCTTGGCATTCCCAACATTCGAAAACTTATTCTCATTTTACTGTTTCATTTCTCTTAAACCTCTAAACCCTCTCAGACTTCTCAGCTTCTTCTCCATGCTTCCACTTCCCAATTCAGAAACTCTCGTGCATTCAAGATCCTCAATGGCAAAGAAAACCCTTCCTCCTTATCACTTAACGTAACAAGTATTTTCTCTTTACCAGTCTCCATCATTGAGCATTCATTTACCGATTATACTGCCTGAGCTCATCATCAAGCATTTCATATTATTAATCACATTACCTGAGTTGGGATTCTTTCTGGATTCACCATTTTCTATTGATGATTGTTGTTTATTTTCCGATTGTGTTGTATGAACTTAGAACATGCCCTCATTTTACTTTGAATTTGCTCATAGTGCTTGGTCTGAAAAATGTTTGTATCTGTTTTGCGTTTGTATTTTAGATATAATCTGCAGTGGATTATAAAACCTTGTATCCCTGGACATCCCTGAATTTTTTAGATGAAACCTCTTCTTATACCTCGCATGAGCTTATCGTAACCTTAAGAAAAAACGGTTGTCACTTTGGTAAAGAGGATGATAGATTGAGAATAGTTTCGTGTAGGGAGGATGAGCCAGTATGCTACGATGAATCCTCAGACCCTAAGGGTCCAATTTGTTTCTTTTACACAATCGTTTTCAAAAAAATTCCTTTTGCGTCTCCCCTTAACCATTTTCAAAAAAGAGTTGTTGACTAAGCTAAATGTGGCTCTTGCCCAGCTACACCTAAATAACTGAGCATTTATTTGTTCTTTCTCTATTCTTTGTTCCCAGCTCGACATTTCACCGACTGTGGAAGTTTTTCTTTATTTCTTTGAGGTCAAACGCTTGGGCTGCCAACTATGGGTATCCTTTAATAGTGTTCCTGGAAGAGCTTTGCTCACTCTCTTCCAGTATTCCTACAAAAACTTTAAAGGTAAATTCTTAAAATTCAGTTGTAACAAAAGAAATTTGACCCTTTTGGATGGGTTTCCTTTGTATTGGACCCAAGAGCCACGATTCTAGGGTGCTCGGTGCCTGGAAGACATGCCCTCTTCAGATCAGAAGGTCTACAATTTTTTGTCAAGCATGAAGGTTGTCTTTCACACTGCCTTCCTTCTAAGCAAAGAGTTCACTCATGGTGCTCTAAAGGCTTACACTAGTACTCCTCATTCCCTACCCTTGGTGAGATGAACATTTGCTTTCTGTATTAACCATTCACTTGCTTTTCTTTGCAGAGAGGATGTTGTCCAAATTTAATAAGAAAGAGCTAGAAGAAATGGCTAAGAGGATGAGGACAACTGCCATCGTGCCCAAGGATTCCATAAATCAAAAGTTGAATGCTCCCGCTACTACTACCTCAACCCCAACTGGTGATGAGGAAACTCTCTCGGGCTCGATCTTTACAAGAAAAAGGAAGGTACTTGTTTCCCCTACCGAAAACTCTCACTCGGATGGGCGTGTTCCTTCTCACCATGCAGCTTCCTTCGAAGACCAATCTCTATCCCAAGAAATGGTGGTTATCCAATAGGGCGAAGCAGAGAGTTCCAAAGGAAAAAATCTATGGGACCCAAGCCTTAATGCCCTTACATTCCTTGAGAAAACCTTGTTGCCTGCTGAAGAGAGGGAAAAGCTTATGGCTAATGACGAAAACCACTTGGTTTGTGAAGCCATAAGACAATTTCGCCAAGCCCTTGCCAAAAGGTGCTTGGCTGTTACCAAAATGAAAGAGCGGAAGGCGGCAAAGGACTTGAAGGCCCAGGAGATCTCTGAGCAACGCAAAGACATGGAACACCTACAAAGTGAACTTCAACATACCAAATTTACAACAAGAAGTTGAGCAAAACTTGGCTGATAAGACTAAGGAGGCCGCAAGCCAAGCCCAAGAGGTTGTTGAAGAAAAGAGCAAGCTCTTTCGAAAATCGACAAACTCAAAGGAGTGCAGGTTCAAAAGGATGAAAACTTGGCCAAAGAAACTAAAGCGTGCAAGCAAGACGTTGCCCAATCCTACCTTGTGGGATTTGAGGCAGCAATTGAACAACCATTAAGGCTTCACCCTAAAATTGGCTACTCCCAACTTGGCCGGGTAAAATCGTGGTCAATGGTCAATTGAGAGATGAGTAGCCTTACCTTTCAACTATTTGTAACTCTCTTAACACTTGAACAATGTAACACTTTATATTTATTAGCACCTTATGCATGATGATTGTGACTATCTTTACCAATGTATGTCTCGTTATTTAACTTAGTAAAATTCGACTAGCTTAAGCCAGTGCATGTTACTTACTTATTAACCTCGACCAACTTAAGCATAACTACTACCCTAAATGCAAATAACTCGTCACTTTAGCTAACTCATCTCTACATCTCGAGCGTAAAGTAACCATGATAGCAAGAATTCAATGCACGAGCATGAGAAATCATGGGGTTCTCAAAGAACTAACCTTTTAATGAGCTATACCCCATAGCCGCAATGAGTCGATGCACATTCCTTGACCTCGCTAAGCATTGCTTTGCATAACACATACTCGGATGGTTGCACCTTTCTAAGCTTGGTCGTCTCATCCTACGCCAAGAATGATTCATTTATCTTTTAGGGTATCTAAACTCGAATACTCACTCGTACACCGAGTTAACCCCAATTTATCGTAAACATAAGCGGATCATTGCACTGCGCATTACTTAATCATTCCACAGAGTTCCTGAACTTGGGTGATCGTTCTCTCAACGAGCTAGCACGATTTACCATGCACTTAAACAACTTAGTCACAATACTCATCTGCAGGGCACCTAGCTCGGGTGATCACCTGCACACCGAGTTAGGTCGTTTTACCTTGCCTTGAGCCAAACAACTTAGTCATAGCAAATCAAACTGCAGAGCGCCTGAACTCGGGTGGTCAGACTGACACCGAGCTAGGTCGTCTTACTTGACAATAGATAATTAATTTACACACAGAGCGTCTACTCGGATACTCTTACCGAGACAGGTCATCTTATCAATTTACACACAGGGTGCCTACTCGGATAATCTTACCGAGACATGTCGCCTTATCTGTCAATAGATTATCAATTTACACACAGGGCGCCTACTCGGATAATCTTACCGAGACAGGTCGTCTTATCTGTCAATAGATAATCAATTTACCCACAGGGCGTGATGACTTTCTACGGCAAGTGCACCACGTTGTCAGAAGTAATAATTGTCCCTAAGGATGGATATCGACCCCACAAGGAACAATGAATTATCGAGTACAATAATCGCTAAATAGAAAATAGAACAATAAAAAGAGTGTTGAAGTGATTGTATGGGCACTGATCAATAAGAAAACAAACAAAGAATTAGTTGCTTCAAGTTGGAAAAATAGAGATTAGGTTTCATCTCTCTCACTCTTGTGTATTTTGATTAACATGTCAATATTAAGTTTTTTTTTATTGAAATTGATGCCCGTAGAAAATTCATTTATATCAATCTCTCGCATATAAAATCCTTAAGAATATTTCCTAAATATCGATCTCTCGCATACTTATTAAAACAACTTAGAATCACACTCAGATGTTAACATTTCAAGTCTATCTCTAGCACTCAAATATGTTAAATATTGCTATTTAGGTCTGAATCCTAAAAATACCTCTCGCATACTTATAAAAACAACTTAGAATCACACTCAAATGTTAATGGTAATTAACATTTCAAGTCTATCTCTAGCACTCGAATATGTTAAGTATTGCTATTTAGCTCTGAACCCTAAAAATACCTCTTGGTCAGATTTAAGATTCTTAATTTGTCATGGAAATTTAGAAGTAAAACAATAATACCAATAATCAATCAAGAACTGAATATTTTAATATAAGTTATCACCTCAATACATAAAGTTCGAGCAAATTACTCCCAATCTCAAAGGGTAGAATTAGTCGTGCATACTTCTAACACATTCCATTCTCCCAATTGGATTACAATTCACTCAATGTTGTTTTCCTCTCAATCTAGCACACTAGGGTTGAGCCTTCTAGCCCCCTATTTAACCTAATTTTCTAGGGTTAGATCGCTTCTTGTGTCGCGCTGATGGGCTAAATGATAAAACATAAAAAGGCCCAATCTGTGTAACGCATTTTTGCTTGAGCGAGATACTCTTGTTGCAACATTAGTTTTTTCGATGTTTTTCTCCATTTTGAGACCTTCCAGCTTTCTCTTTTTAGCTCAAATCATTACTCTTTAATCCAAATCTGCAATCTTTCCTATAAACCTGCAATTAACACCAAATTTGGGAATAAAATGCTCTTATTCAAATAAAGATCATAAAAAATGTAAAAAAGTATAAATTCATAAATTATGGATTATTTTATATGTAAGCAATAAATTCTCTTAAGTGTCTATATTTTAATATGAAAATAACCAACTATTATAAAAAATCTAGAGTAACCGTCCCACGTCCACTACATCCATTCCGCCTTTTCATCGGCCTCTACTCTTTCTCAATGCTCTCTCACGAGAGTATAAAAGAAACCTATATAATTTCGATTATTTAATTGTTGCAAGAGCAAGTGGAGGCGGAAGAAGTATCAACTGTTCTCCCCAACCTTTCGCGACCCCTTTCACTAATCTCAACCAGGTCGATTCTGACCTCGCTTGCTTGAACCCTCCAGAAGCAGGTTTCACTTTTATTCTTCTTTTTCTCATTCTACTATATTCCTTCATCTTCACCCCTTTAATTTGGGAAAATAATTATTAATGTAACATTGTTTTGTTTGTTTGCTTATTCATGTGTTTGTTTTTAGTTATGTGTTTGTTTTTAGTTTTGGCAAGAAGTTATTTTTTTTCAAGTGTATGCAAGGTAAAACAATTATTTAGGGTACGAGCACTGCCTTGATGTGGCAACTTCAAGTTCAATAAGGATGGGGAAGCAACTCTTTTTGGATGTTAATGGAAATGAGATTGGTGGAAAATTATTAATCCTATGATTTTTTTAAAAATTAAAATAATTTTTAGGTTTTATTTATTTCGATATTTAGCGTTTTTTTTATGAGTTTAGAGAGAATGTCTCTGTTAGAACTGTAATCACTTTTTGTTGTCATATTAAATCATTATTGTTATCTTATTTTATATTTAGTATATTACTGCTTCTCAATTATGATAGTTAGCAAATTACATGGAAGAGAAGGCAATTGGACCTAGGTTCCTAAGCGCAAACCTTCACAAGGAACTTCCTGCTTCTAAAACACTAGCTACTAATGATGAAGCATTTGAAGAACTGGTGATTGACCATTCTAACAATGTTGAGAAAAAAAAATTCTAACAATGTTGAGGCCTCACAAAGCAGTCAGACAGTTAACAATGAGGCACCACCAACCACTATTGACTAATGTATTTTCATATTCGTTGAATGTTTGGTCTAATTTTTTAGGGTGATGAGTGGAGGGGATTAAATATAGTATAAAAGTATTCCACAATAATGGTATTCTTTTCTTTTAATTCTCATAATTTTGAATCTCATACTTTTTTGTTAATATTGGAAAAGAGCCGAATTCTCATCTCATGTTATTCTAAAGTTTGCATACCTGCATATTACTGTGGATAATTAAGTTTCTATTCATACTATATTTCTTATATTTTTTTCTTAGATTCTCTTAGTTAAATATAAAGTACTGGAAAAAAAATATTGTTGGCTAACTCTGTCTCATAGGATTTTATATTTTATTTTATTCTCGTCTACAATTTTCAGTTTTTGTTTATATTAATTTTATAATAATATAAAGAGATTATATCCTCTTTAGTTATGATAAGGAACTTATATGATATTTCTTTATTATAAAATTTAAGAAAAAAAAAGAAAATATCCAAAATATGAAATTGATTACTTTTAAATGCAAATGATAACATTGTAAAAGACTTTCTTTAACTGATTTCATAAAACTGTTTTTATCTTTAAAAACTCACATATTACAACACAATAAAAATTAAAAATTTACAAATATTAATAAAACATGAAAAAATACTATAAAATTATTCCTAATCTTTATTCCTCTCTCCAATTTTCTCTTTTTTTCTTATTAATTTGATTATATTTTTTTTATAATATATCAGTTTTTCACAAAATGTGGGAAGTATGGTAAAAAAAAATGTGGAAAGTAGGTAGGTGGGAAGGAAAGAGAGAGAAAGTGGGAAGTATAATAAGTGATTTATGTGTACTGGAGAATCATAAAAACTATTTCTTAAATAAATTTTTTAAAAGTGCTACAATAGTGGAGAGTAACTAGGAATAATAAATGTAGTGTACCTTTCATATAGTTCTTTCAAAATTAATATTAACTATTTTTTTAGTTTTAAATTTAAATAATTATAAAGTGACAAAATAACCAAAATAAAAGAATAAAATGAAATATTGATATAAAGATAAAATAGGGAAATTTTTTTATACAACCAAAAACAGTTATAATAGGAATCTCTCTATATATATAGGTATATAGGTATAGATAACCAAAATAAAATAATAAAATAATTTTGTATGACATTTGTAAATTTATTATATATAACTATTATGTTAGATATGTTTACTTCATAACACAACATATCAATAGTAGGTGTACTTAAGATAATTTATATGTTTTCTCATATGCATTTGTATTTATTAAAATAAACTATAAATTTATAATCTTAATATAAATGTGCAAAATTTGAATTTAATATTAAACATAAATGTATAGAAATAATAAAAAAAATGCAGATACACCTCGTGCCTGTAGTAGTAATAATAATAATAATAGTAATAGTAATAATAATAATAATAACAATGATAATAATAATAGTAATAATAATAATATTAATAATAATAATAATAATAATAATAATAATAATAATAATAGTAATAAGAATAAGAATAATATTAGTAATAATAATAATAGTTAATAATAATAATTATAGTAATAATTAATAATAATAACAATAACAATAATATTTCTCAATCTCACATCTCTCTACATAAATATTCTTTCTTCCACATAAACACTCTCTACCAGATAAGATAAGCAATACCTGACACCTTAGGTTAGACTTAATAGAAAAGATCAATTTAAATACATTTTAAAAAATATAAGATGAATTTGACTTTTTTTTAAATTACTCAACTAAATTTTACTATTAACCTAAATATAGAGAGGAATAAAACTTAATAAAATAATAAAATTAGGAGCATAAATTCACTATTATTTTTATAAAAACAATTTGTTTGATTTATAAAATCAGTTTCAGAACACTCTCATGCTTAATTCAGCACGTAACTCTTCTGATTCACACTATCCAAACCAAAATTTCTCCTTGTTAGTTCAGGACCTTAGCACACACACGCACAGCGCCAACACCTTCGAAAGCAAAGTTCGAGAGAGAGAGATGTTGGAGGCTAAGTGTTTGAAGAAAGCAGTGGTTCCTTCCACTCTGATTGACGACCCATCCCCTGGAAGTCTTCAGTGCACTCGCCTTGCTCTTCGTGTCAGTACCATACCAATACTACCATTACCATTTCTCTCATCTTCTCTTTTCTTTTCTTATCCCTTTTTCAATCACTGTGACCCTTTTTGTCTGTGATAACTTCTCAGGTTAGCGAGGATCAACGTTCTTGTGTTGTCTACATAGCTTCCGGTCCCCACATTTATAAGCTCCACGTATGCACCCCTCTTCATTTTCTCTACCCCAACTGTGGAATTTGACTACTTTTTCTTTTTTGTTGCTTCAGTTGTAGACATTTGTTGCTACAAGCCCCTTTCTTGAGGTGGTGTGCTTTTTGAAGTGGTGAAATCACACTGGAAAGGAAACCATCGATAGGACAAAGAAAGTTTGAAATGCATCTAATTGAGTTATTTGGTTTGGATGGTATTTAATAATTATAATAGAGACTTGGGATGGAATTTGTTGTTGTAGTAAAATTCTTGGTGTTTGTTAGATAGGGCGGGATTGGATGAATTTCTCAATAAGCACTTAACAGAAAAGTAAAGAAAGTAAAATTGGATAAGTTTCTTCCATAAGTTGAAATTAGCCTATGCATCATTGTAGTACATGATTGTTCTAGCTTAATCAGTAATCTCGAGTTTGAGTCCTGGGCACACAATACTGAAATGAAGAATTTTATCACCGATGACATCTTTCTTGACTCGAGTAGGATTATCTAGTCTCAGAAAATGAATATTAGCTTTTATGAATGAGCTAATATATAGAAGCTATCTCATTTAGCTTCTTTAAAAGCTGATTAGAACTTATGCATAAAGATAATTTTAACTTATGAGACGAATTCAATTTGTTTTACCTTGTTATTTTATTTATTTATAAGTTTTTATTGACAAATTCATCAAAACATACTTAAGTAAACTTGGCTGTGCTAAAACACAAAATATCACTTTGCTGATTTATTTTGAGTATTGTTTTACTTAAGTATGGTTTATTTACTCTCTAGATTGCTTTGGGAGAGTCTTCAGTCAGCGAAGGAAAAGATAGCCTATTGATACCTGAACACACTGAGGTATATAGAGTCTTGTAAAGAAAATCCTACTTGCTTGATCTTTGCTAGTTCTTACTTATTTATTAATTTAATAAGTCTGCATATTGTTGTCTCTTATAGATTATTGCCTCTTCATTACTCAACCGATGCCCTCATCGTTCAGAAATTCAGAGTATTGCCCTTGCTGAGGTGGAGAGTAAGTGTCTTTTCCATTATGAGACTTTCTTTAATATTTTCTTTTGCCACATTGTGTCCGAAATCAAAATTTGCATGGATATAACAGTTCTATATTTTAACCTGCAATGATTTTAGGCTGTGGCTATGTAATGTTGGGAAGTGTGGATTCATATGGTTATCTCATTGTGTCTAAACTAGATGCATCTGGTGAAGGTACTTCTTTTTTCTTTACCTTAACCATCTGGGCTTTCCCTGTGTTGATACTTAAATTTAACTTGAAATTTATTTTGAAGTAGACCTACTACTGGCATTCAATTATAATGTTTTTCTAGAAAAATATAGTCTCACTCATTTAAAAGCGTTGGATAGCCAACTAAAAAGTGGAATCTCCCACCCAAGACTCCTCTAAAAAATTTGACACGAGAGCCATTACATACCTTCAAGGTAAGCACAGACTTAAAGTTAATATATTGATGGGAGATAATTTTCTGATAACTAAAATAAGAAGCCTTGGTTTCCATATTAGCATCCTATCTGTTCATTCTTTAGATAGTCTGATGCCAAAGGGAATGACCAATTAAGTTTGTGAAGGAAATCATCATATCCATTTACTTGCCTAAAGTCCAAGACTCTTAGAATCAACCTACTTTGTCAAATTAATTTTTGCTGTCTGCATTATCCTTCTCCGAGATTTTGCTGTCTTAGTTTTATTGAATGTATCTGCAGATGTTGATAAGCTAACATATTCTGCATTGCCTCATGATAATGGTATTGGGGAAGGAAGTTGGTCAGGACTCAGCTTTTGCCCAGATCAATGGTCTACGGTAAGCACTTTCGTACAATTGATGGTGGTTCATTTACAGAATTGTTTTTGGAAAAACCTTAACCCTCCTCCCACACACAGAAAATTGAAGTTTAACAGTTAGTAAATGTATAGACATCTAGAATAATTTTTTTTCTTTTCAGTGGTTTAACTCTCTTGACAATGCAATGCACTATTGATAAATACTAAACCAGCAGAGTGTAAATCCTACTAATATTTGGTTCTATTGTCATAAGAAAATCAATAGCATAGGAATACAAGCTGTGGCATGAGCAGAACTTTAATTTGACTTGCTAAAAAAATAGTAGGTTGGTTGATATTTTGAACATAAGGGACATAATTGTTAGCTTATAAATAGAAAGAAACTGTCTACCTCCATCTCTGTTCTGATTTATTTCTACCTCATACCTGTATATGGGTTTTGCTAATTGTGTTCAGTTGTTACTTTATCAAGACAGCCGTTGCCCGTAGCTTTTGCAAAACCATTGATATTTATGATCAAGACATGCACATTCGCACATTACGACCGTAAGTGTTTTTTTTTTGTTTTCAAGTTCAATTTTGTGGAAGTAAAGTAACTATCTGGCTATCTTTACTTTCCATCATTCATTCATATTCTAATTCTTTCCATGTGATTGATGTAATATTGATGATATGCACCTCTAAA
>Ga0123342_1007495_pt1 | contig 14360 bp, 8 predicted proteins | sample Turbeawhitnodule_FD_89960 | JGI IMG/M metagenome (GOLD analysis project Ga0123342, IMG submission 89960) | Root nodule microbial communities of legume samples collected from Mexico - Turtle bean Mexico white nodule | ecosystem: Host-associated > Plants > Roots > Nodule | place: Mexico: Nepantla...
AACCTGTAACACAGAGTCCTAATCAAAAATCTAACTATATCACTAAGACCCTGAGCTAACAGAGATTAACCCTGAAGCTAAAAGGGTCACATGCAAGCAAGGAAGAAAACAACCTAACAAGTTTCAAATTTGACTCAAAGAGAAGAGCAAAAATGAACTTACTCTATCAGATATTCTGATCGGGCAGTCTTGTAGTACTCACTGTCAGGAGTCTGATGGTGGACTCTGATCGTCGAACAGATGAACGAGGAAGTCAGAATTGTAGAGAGAAGGGAGAGGAAAGGAAAAGAACTTTTTAGAGAGATGGTGGTTCTTTTTAAAATGAAACCTGAATATTTGAAAATTTCTATTTATATGCCCTTTTCATTTAAAATTATTCAGGATTCATTTAAAATATACCACTTCTACTCTAAAGTAATTTTTCTAGATCCTTACAATTGTCAATGTCAATAACATATATAATAATTGTCAACAATAATAATGCTAAAAATAGACATAAATAATAATTGAAAATAATACCAAAGGTGTTCTTCGCAGTACCAAGTCAAAATTATTCTGTATATAAATTGATTTTTCTTGTAGTACTATACAGGATTATTAGTGACAATTAATGTATCACTATTGTCTTATATATTTGTGATATTGTTTTATTGTCACTATTACATAAAATTATTAGTGATAATTATTTTTGTTACAATAAAATTTAGTTTTAATGACATTTCAAATTATTGTCACAAGTATAATAGTAACAAGAGTACTAATGACAATTTAATTATTGTCACAAGATATTAATAGTGACATATTTATAATATTTAGTAATAAATATTTATATCATTTAAGTTAATTTTTTTTAATAAACTCTTAAATCAAAAGATAAAAAAAAAACAAAATATACGATATTAAAATATTTTGTTTAAAACTATAAATGAAGATAAATTATTGTATAATAAAAAATATAAAAATTTAACAGAATATTCATGAAAAATGGTGAAAATGACATTTTTTCAGAATAGTAACAGAAAAAACTTAAAATATTTTATAAAATAAAAAAAAAATGTACATATTATTATTATTTAGTTTCAAAATACAAAGATGGCATCATATTTTGTTACATGGCTTCTTATATTAGTTTCCAACAGTTCCAGCAAAGCTATATATGATGGACATTACACTCAGAGCACTGCATAGTTATGAAAATAGTTTCTGTATGAACAAATATTGGCATGTCACTGAATGATATCAGAATGACCCATCTCTCACATTCCATGCCAAACATACCACATGGATTCTGGAGCTAGTGGGTCCTAAGTTCAAATAACACACTCAAACAATTCATTTGTTGCTATATATATATGTGTATATCCTGAGAGAAAAGTTTGTGTAAAATTGGTTAAACTAATGATTGTGCAATTAAGCAGCAGCGATAAATTATTGGGACATAAATTCTCATGCACAGAACATGTTCTCTTGATCACATCAAAAGGAATTTAAAAGAACATGTGTGGTGTCATGCATAATAGAACGTATAACAGAAGTTGATAAGGAGGACAGTAAGATTCCCTCGATAAATCCATTGTGATGTTACAGGAGGAAGCAAGCAATCCCAGAGACATGAACTTTGGTACTTTACCCATTTTTTTTCTTTTTCATTTCTCTGCAAATCCTTTGGCCAAAAGCAGGGTGATTAGTTTTAGATCACTTTTGTTTTCATTCCCACTCAACTTATGTTTGGGTCTGCTTGCAGCTACTGGCCCATCAACAGTCATGGAGTCAGGTAGTGGAATTACAGCATTAATATCACTCCTGGAATATGCCACTCATTTCAATTTATTCTCAATTTTATAACCATCAAATTACACGTTCTTCTTTTTCTTTTTACAAAACCAGAAGATGCTATATTGCCCAAGTTCTTCAAGTTCTTTCTTCACTATCAAACTATATATCCCTAACATTATTTTGAATTTCGACTCTTTGTTGGTCCAAGTTTGATCTAAATTTGAATTAATAGTATTAGAATAGAATCGAGATAAATTTTAAGTTTAACTTAATCTTATAAAGTTGATAGATTTACAGTTATTAATATATTATAAAATATTTTATTTTTAATGAAGATTTCTAATAAAATGTTATGTATTGAACATTATTTTTTTAACTTATTTTAAGAAATGTTTCTTTCAGGATATCTTTCTTCCTATATATATATATTAGTATTATTTTTTATATTATTTTAATAAGATTTTTTTTAACATGAACAATGTCTCTTTCATCAACATCAACTTGATTTATTTTGTATTAAAAGGTCAACTAAAAAATTAATTCAACTAACAATGTTGAAAAAAATTCCATTCAATTTGAAATAATTTTGGTTAATATGAAGAAAAATTTATTATCAATATCAACTTAAAAAATCATAATCATCTTTAATAAAAAATAATTTTGACTAACATCGACCGAAAAATATCAATTTATATTTTTGAATTGTTAAATATTATTTAATATTAAAATATTTTTTATTCAAACAAAATGTTCGAAAAAATTGAATTAAAATAAATTTTAACTTTTAATAAATTGTTAATTATTATTCAAACATACTATAGTTTGGATAGAGAGTATAATTTCACTGCAAGAAAATCGCAAATTATATACGTATCAAAATTCGTATGTAAAGTGAACATTATATCAATCCGTATGTAACTTTGGCACCATGAAGCGGAAAGTAAAATTCTAAGGTAATGAACTTATTCTATTTATATATGAAGTTATGAAAAATATTTTATGGATTCAAGTTTGATAAATTAATCTCACATTAGTGTGGATATTATTGATTTTTTATTTTTGAAGAGAGGTAATATACACTTAACCTTATAATATATGAAACTATTTATTTATATGTGATCTAATAACAGTTTATATAACGGATGATATGATAAAACCAAATCGTTAGGATAACTCAACATTATAAAATCGATTTATAAGATGATAAGATTTTCATCTATTTATATACTATAAAATATTTTTATCTCTATAGTTGACGTGAAATCTCTAATACTTACTTATTTATATATGAGTCTATATGGATTAACACACTAAGATTATGTTTTAAGTGACAATAATAGTTTATTAGTGTAGTAGAGGCGTAATTTTTGTAGAAGATAAATCTTCTTAACCGAAAGTAATTAATATTTAAGAATTTGTTACTTTAATTTATTACTAATTAATCACTTTTAATTGGTATAACACATCAATATTGATTTTTAAAGAATTTTAAGATCATTGCTTGCTTGAGTGACACCAAAATAATCACTTGTTATAATTAACAAAAACTTTTTATCAACACTACGTTTTCCTTAGAGAGAATTCAAACTATGGTAAAGTTGTTTTTAACTTATTTAAGACACAAATACATAAATAAGTTAATTTTGATAGTAAAAATTGGTTGCAATATATTTTATATCTACATATAATTTTTTTCAATTTTGATTTTTGTAAAAATTATTATAGTCCTTATATATTATATATTCAATTTCATGTAATTTTTTTGAATAATTTTCCCAGCTAGTACAGGTACGAAAATACGTTTTTAGCACATTGTTGTCTTTATTTACATAAAATAGTATAGACTAAAATTTAATATTCCAAAATGTCAAATTCAGAGTTCTGTTTTGTGTTCCTGTTAATGTATAATTGGTTAGAATTTTATGTACAGAAAAGCCAAATTCTAGTCAATTTCTCAGTGTGATAGGGACAAAATAGAGGCCAGAATATTATTTTACACAATATGCCAGCTGGGGAAAATATTGGTATTTTTGTTATCTACCGCGCCACTGTAATAAACAAGGATTTTCTTACGGTAAATATGGAGGTCAATTAAAAAAAAAAATTCGTCAAACAAGATGGGTTTTAAAATATAAAAAAATATTAGGTTATAATATATTTTATGATTGAACTTAGTTTTGTTAGTGCATGTTGGTCCAACTATAAGAAAATTATTATTTTTTAAATAATATATTATATTTGAATATTGTAAATGTAATAAAAATAAAAATGCAATATCTTTATTCATATTAGATTTACCTAATTTGACTTACACTAATTGAAATCTAAAATAAAATTTGAATACAGACAATAAAAGGAGGCTAAATTTATTTTTTTACCACTTTTTTTGAGTTATGTATGCGCTGGCTATAATGTTTTTATCATTTAACTATTTAAACTCTATTTCTTCTATTTACCTTTTTTACGAGGAGATTGTGTAGGGTTCCAAAAAACTATTAGGATTATTATTATTATTATTATTATTATTTTAATTCTTGTATTTTTTTTATAAAATTAGTGTAATTTTTTTTAAAAAAATTATTAAAATGAACAGATTTTTAAAATTTACAGAAATTAATAGACTTTGTTTGAGAAATATGGCTTCATGAATAAAAATCCTATTTTCAAAGCAGGAGTTCTACGTACGTTATTTTAAAATAACGTTGTATTTTGATTATATGACTTTGATTTTATATTTTTAATAAAGTCCTATAATTAATACATTATTTTGATTTTTAAATTATTTTTTATTTTGTCGAAAAATCGTCCTCTTAAGTCACAATGCCTTTTAAGTTGAAAGTTAGAAGAAGGGCATAGAACAAACTATTTTCTTTTTAGTTTTTGGACTGAACATCCTACAATTTACATTATTGAAATTCCACGTGAAAATCATCACGCACCTCATCTTTGATTTGTTTGCTTCTCCCTTTTCAATCTGCGTAAACAATAAAAAATAAATTAAATTTGTGTAACTTTGTGATTGGTAATCATTGAAAACATTAGTAAAAAGAATATAATTAGTTTTCATAATTGTATTCGCTATTATTTTCTTTTCTCCAACTTTGTTTAAGATTGAATCAGTTTATTATTGGTTTTATCAAATGTTAAGTTATCGTACGACATACTTAATATGAGTTTTTTTAAAGACATTAGTTGATATTCCATTTGATGAATATCCTTTGATGTATAGATTCATATGTGGTCTAAATGGTTTTTGTGTCCAAATTTTTCTATCCTGAAAGAGGGAGTGTAAAATAAAGCTTGATACATATTCTTTTTAAAGCCTTCAGCATAACCTTCAAGCCTAGTCATAACAAGATCAATTTTTTCTACCTTTAATCCTTCTTTAATATTTTACATCTTTTTTATTTCCTCTTGCAAATGTTTACACTTGCTTCAACATCTTTAAGTTTTCTCTTGATTTTTGTAGTAACTTCTAGACTTTTCTTCAGTAAACTTACATCGGCCTCTAAATTTTTTAACCTACCTTAACTTTGTGCGATCTTCAAATATTATTTTGTTAGTGAGAGGTCATGTTTGGTCCTTTCCTTCTCCCAACTTTGGCTCTTCTACTCCCACTCTTGGTTTTTCTTCTTTAACTCTTGAATCTTTACCATTGCTTAAGTGTTCTCGGTGACAGCACCCTTCCAATAGTGCAGTATGGCCATACACCTTGTCATCATAGTCTCGAAAGAGTCAAAGCACCTTATTGGACCGATAGCCTTAAGAAGCTCGATGTCATATGGATCAGGTAAATCTCCATCCCCAATTCGAACTTGGTTTGCTTTCATGTTAATATGCCATAGCAAATTTGAGTTTGATGTCAAGGTGGATACATGGTCAACTCGAGTTAGTGGACCTTCCGTACTTCATACTAGTAAACCCGATAGGATTTGCTTGTTCTTTTCAGAAGGAGAAAGAGGTCAAGGTATGAAAGGATTGACCCCACCTTACAAAGAAGAAAAACCCAACTATTTGAGTAAAGTTTACTAGGTGCCACATTCATGGCCAATAACATCCTACACTCAAAAAGGGACAAAAGAAAAGAAAACATTGAACTCAGATACAAAAATAAAATCCTCACCATTCAAGTTAGATTTCATGTATACCCTATCATCAGCATTACACGGTTCAACAACAATAAACTTAGAAAGGTTATTCGAACATATAGCAAAAGAAGAAACTAGTTCTTCCACCAGTTCTTTATAGGTGAGCTCAAAAGGGTAGGAGACAACTTTCCTGAGTGTCCAAAAGTACTTAGGGTCAAGAAATGAAGGGAATTTGTCCTTTCTTTTCCTTTTGGGCATGTTTGGCTTTAACCTACCTTGGGAGGAAGTTTTACGTTTGTCCGCTCTCAAGGGGCTGGCTACCATTATGGTGACCGACAACACAATCAGAACCATCGAACCGGAGGAAGGAAGAGAAATAACATTTTCTCCAATATCTACCTTTGGTGGGAAAGAGTCAATAAGACTCAGAGACGAATCTTCCTTTATGAGAGTGATTTTTTGTACTAACTAAAGGTTTATTTTCGGTGGAAGAATCATAAAATAAAGAAAAAGTCATTGGAAACATACGTCAAAGACGACGCAAATCTGAATAGAGATGACAACAAACAAAAGAAATAGTGAAAAGCTCTCACGAAGGCAGCACAACAAGGGGAAGATAAGGCAATAAAGGTAGGAACATTATATCTTAAGGCCACGTGGCATGAAAAAAGTGAAACATTAGTCGTTTAAGTGAATAACACTTTGTAAAATGCAATAACTCATAATTATGAATAAAATGCCCTCATAAATGCATATGGGGATTACCCCACCATTAACACATTTAGTTTATCATACATAGAGTATACCTCAATTAAGGGAATACTTTTATCATGATTAAGGTCTCAATGCATTGACCTTTAAGGTTGTGAAATGCAACCTTGAAAGTTTTCACTTATATTGAACTCAATGATTACTAAAGCTTGTTAACCCAAACAATGGTCACTTACACATCATTCATGGATTTTGAACTTGGAGAGCTTGTATAAGACCCTACTCCAAGATATTTGGAGATACAATTACTTGCTTCAATGAATTGAATATAAAACGATCAATGAATTCTAACAACTCAAAATGACGTGAAAATTGATTTTATTACATCAGATTAAATAGTCCAATAACTAGTAGCGACCTATGTTTGAATATTAACCTAGGTCCAAAAAACTATAAATATAACTTGATTATCCGGTGAATAATCCTTCAATCTCTTTCTTACTAAATACTTCTAAAATATAACTTTAGTTCTTACTAACTTAAACATCAAAAAAAATCTTTTACAATGCCTTTGATGATTACATTTCAATTCGAATAATATCAACCTTCTCTATTTTAATATATATACTAAAGAAATTAAATAAAATAAATATTATTTTTCTTAATCCTACCAAACTAGTTGGTAAACAACAAATTTTAGTCATATATTTATTTAGTACGAACTTTTCAACATATTTACTAGTATGGTTATTTCATAAGAGTTATGTAACTCCATCTTATAAAGTAATCTGTAGTTAAAGAATGTTTCAACTTATGTATTTCGTATATTTTGAAAATAAATCTAAAATGATCCTTATACAATGTTGAAGTGTGTATTTAAGCGGAACTAAAATTAAAAAACCATTAGGATATGTAATCTACAATTATTTCTGACGAATACTTTTCTGTTATCTCCAACTGTTTTTATAAACCAGTATGTTCTTTATTTGAAACCATGATGTCTGAATTATAGATAAAATAAAGTATGGTCTCATATTGATCCAACAAGTATTGGGTGAAATAGATAGGATGATAATTTATACATTATTCATGATAATTACAAATAATGTATACATATATTGGTAAATTGAGTTCCCACAATGAAGAAAAAAAGCATGGAGGCGCAGTCCTCAAGCAGTAGCATGGAATCCAACGTCCAAAGCTGCAGCTTTTAGAAGCAAGCCAAAGAGAAGGAACGGGGAAGAGAAGAAGGGGCTATGGTCAGTGTCCAGTTCATACACAGTAGATGGTGGCCACTTCTTTATCATGGCTTCCTGTTGCTCTGCCTTCACCACATTGTCATGCCTTGTCCTTATGTACACGCGGGGCACCTTCTCCACTACTTCGCCACCATCCTCTCTGAACTGCGCACTCGTCAATGCCAGCACTGGCCCTGGCCTCAACAGCATCGAAGCCAAGGTTGAATCCTGGCCCATCATTCCACTATTCATTCCTTCTACATGCTCACAGTTAAACTATATACATATATACATATATGCTGCATGCACATGCCCACTTCATTTTTTTCACTTTGGGAAAACTACAAACATTTGGCCCAGGAAAATAATATTTGATAAAAGTTGTTTGCATTTGGAAGAATAATTCTGTGTTTTTCTTTTTTTCTTTTCAAAGGAATAGCCATAAATGGTCCTACATATGGCAAAGCTGAGGATGACATTAACACTAGGCCAAAGCATGTCATGTGGGGTACCCTATTCCCTAATGCCCCGAGAAAGTGACATACTGTTAAACAGGTACACTGTATGCAATTGCATTGCTACATAGTATAGCTTCAGCAATGTAGCATGTCCCTTCTTTTCATTTGTAGTTAGATATTAATTAATTATGATATTAATGTACCTCTTGAGGGCTCAAAGGGTAGATGATTCTGCGTTGAAATTCTTTCTTCACCAAAGCACTGGTTGGAGGCTTGTCATGTCCCAATCCGAATCCTAGCTCGTACACATCCCCATATTCAGATAAGTCAGGCACACCCTGCTTGTTACAAACCAGAGAAACTTTCTATTATATCTGCTATTTACCTGACACAGAAAAATTAGCTACTCTACTGTCATAATTAATTCTAGCAATTAGGCTCCTGAGTTTTGTTACTTTTCAATCATTAGGGGTACATTGAAAATTCGATATTACCAACATACAGTTTGGATCTATGGAAAAGAAAGCAAGAGATTTGGCAATTTCTTGTCTCCAAACAAAGATTGCTTATAATCATTAATACAAGGATTGCAATTTTATAGGAGTTTGGATATCGCACAATTATTGATGATAATTGATAAACCAGAGTAGGCACAGAAGGGAAGCTTTGAAGAGGTCGCTGTAATGATTTTGAATAAAGACAATTAGCTTTGTTTTGTTCGTACACACTCTAGTTCTAGGCTTTTATGAGATTGGGTTAGAGTTAGATTTGTTAAATAATAATTGGACATAATATAAAATAAACCAGAAACACCCCGGGTCAGAATGCCTACCCCTTTTACTGATCAATATTAAATTCCAAGTATTTCGTTGTCAAAGCCTGTAAAGGTGGTAATCTGAGTAGAGAAGGTCATTGACCAAATTAATAACTCTAATAGTGGATAAAAAATATGAATTTTCTCCTTTAGAAAGGAAAGAAAAGAGGGGATAACGTAAAATAGAGAAAAGAAAGGAAGTCCCAATTGAAAAAAAGTCCCTTTCATGCTGAACAAACAAACTCTCCTATTGCTAAACAGCTGCTGGTTTGTTTGCACATGGTGCTATCCTTGGGGGAAAACTGAGAGTAGGTATGTAGAAGCATGATTTAGTGAGCCTCAGAGTTGGCTAAGAACTAAAATCTACAATCTGTTTGTGAAGACAGTTGGCAACCAATTATTTCAACACAGCATCGGCATCATCCTTGCTGGAAACCTTCAAGATTCCAGACACCGATTCACCTCGAGCACAAATACTACCAAACTCCAATACCAAGAAAGAAACATACATATAGAAGAATGAACTCAAATTCAATCTTAAAAGATACCAATCTACAGATATAGAATAAGAACAGATGAGAAAGTTTATGAAAATGACTCACATCTTTAAGATCTTGATCAGTCAAGAATCCCAATTTGAGCATAGTAGCTGCCACATAAACAGCTAAACGGATCTTATTTGAAAACTTGTGACAGGCCTGCGTAATGTTCAACCCTCCAGCGCTGTGCCCCACCAAAATAACCTATAGCAACCACATGAGTGATGAGTTGTGATGGCACTCTATGGAATCACATATCCATATAACATAAGGTGGAGAAAGGGACATAAGGAAGGGGGCAGGGGGGGACCAATTAATACCACCTGTTCATTCTCAGGCAAAGCAGACATGAAATCCATTAGAGGTTTGTTATAATCATCAAAAGATAGCAAAGAATCTGCATCAGATTGATCAATTCCACCACTTTTCAGGTCTATGCATGACACCTTATAGCCAGAATTCTCCATAAGGCACCGGATTTTGTACCAGCACCAACCTCCCCCACCTAGGCCATGTACAAGCACAAAGTGCTGCTGCTTCAACCCAACTCCTTCTTCCCTCACTCCCTCAGGCATGCTTTTCTCTGCCTTCACTATCATTTTTCTTTCAACCTTGTTGCTCAGAACATATATATATATATATATATATATATATATATATATATATATATGATAATAATAGTACGTGTTGAAGGGTCAGCACAAGTAGTGACGTTTATCTTTCTAACTTTCCTTCTTAATATTATTCCAATATTCAGAGGTTTATATATATATACACACACATAAAAGCACTCTTTAATATTAATATTAACATTTTTTAGAATTTCAATCTTCTGAGTACACCTTACGCCAGTGTTAAGCAAAAACGAGTTATGCTTCACAGATGTATGCAGACGTTTTCAAAGTTCTGATATGGATGGAAATAACCCCAAGAGGGAATTTTTTTATTATAAAAACTGATGGAGTAATATTTATTACGTTAAATGCAAAATGGTTTTCTTACGTTATTATTGGTATTATTTTTTTCTTTTATTTACTTTTTAAACCGTTTTTTAATAAACTTGAACTGGTATTTTAATAGACAGCAAATAATTTGAATATCATAAGAACGAGGTACAGAAACTTCATTACCATTTAATTAATTAAAATTAAGAAAAGGCAATAATACAAAGAAGATTTTAGCTTTGGAAATGGTGTTTCCTCCACGGAAGAATTTTTGTTTGTATTTTATTTACTGCATAATTATGAACTACGTTTGAGAGTGGAATCGGTCGCTCGTGACACATTAACTTCATTTGTTTGTTTTGGCATATACATTAATTTCTGTCATTAATCATCCATTTTATTGCTGTGACACATTGATTTGTTTTATTACCATCATATTTCTTTATTAGGATATTGCTGGCCGACATTATCCTTTCTTTTCTCATTAAATTTTATTATTGTAAATGTAAAACATTTTTTGGTTTTATTTGAAAATAAATTTTGCTGAAGAATTTCATAGACTAGTGAGTTTTTTCATTACAAGGGATAATGTGTTATTAACAAACCATTATGAAAGTGGGTCGTAAATGGGACATTAATTTTCTATCCATCAAAGCCACGTGGAATTAAGCACTACCATTAAAAATATTATGTAGAAGCTTCAAATTAATGCGAAAGTAATAATATTTTAAATTAAAAAAGAAATATTTTGCTTCACGATTTTCAGCGATTGAAAAAAACTAAATGGCACACTATGAATGGATACGAAAGGTCAACCTCCGACAAAATCCCTGGCCATTAGGACTTTCGTAGGTAGGTTGAATTAATGTTTTATTTGATTGAAGAGAGGATCCGTTTGATGTCATTTGGGAAATAACTTAACAGAAAGTAAACAAGTTTAATTTAATTAAAAAATATTAAATTTGAGTAAAAAGTTGAATGTAGATGTAATTAACTGGATTGAATTAATGAAAATTAATAGATTCTTTGTTGTGTAAGCTTGAAGTTATTTTTCATGTATACTTTAAAATATTCTTTTTAAATATTACACAAGAAAATGACAATCAATTATTTTTTAAAATTTAATTATTAATTAAAAATATATTAACTGACAATAATAATTAAAAAATAAAGAATCCCCAAAAAATAAAATCATTTCAAAAAATCAAATGGAGGTAGATTTATCTTTTACACACAACATTCACAGATCCTTCACTTTTTTTCTGTAGCATATCTTACTTTATCACTTGTGAATTTTCCTACAACTCAAATCACTTGTACCAAATACTTACAATTATCACAAATCAACGTGAATGATTCAATACACATACTAGACTCCCTCAACCAAATACAACATAGATGAAAACTACTATTTTATTGCATTTAGTTAAATAAAAAATATAAATGTAAATTAAAATTTTATTTTTTATTTTTATTTTTAAAGTTAATATGATTTTTTTTATCATTATAACATAACAAGAAGGGATGAGTGTAATAAATTGGAGAAAGGACAACATAGCAGCACATTTTAGCACAAATTATCTCTTGCATGATTTTTTTTATCCTCAGATCTATTTGTTTTAAAAAATAATTACTTTAACACTTTTAAAAAAAAAACATTTTTTTATTTTCCTTCTTTTCTGCATTTAATCTTAACTAAACATATCATTAGATATCTCCACAACCATAATTTTTACTTTAAAAATTTATTTGGGAGGTAGAAGCAAGTTGACGAACTTTTTTTCTTCTTTTATCCACGTGGGGTAATTTTGTCCTTTTTTTTACAAAAGTGAAGTTCGTTTTTAAAAAAACTACGAATAAGGGATAGTTGTCTCAATTTGGCACGATTTTATTGTAAAAAGTCATATCAAGGTAACATGATTTTTGTCATGTTAAAGTAAAATTATGTTAAAGTGGTACGATTTTAGTATTGAAGACAATGTCGTGTCAACCTAACACGATTTTGATTAGTCAAATTTTCTTTTTAGTTAAGTAAAGACATGCCTGAGTGACACAATTTCAGTGTAACATGGTTTGAAATGAAATCATGTCACATTGGCATGACTTCTGTGTAATTGATTTTGAATTGAAGATGTGTCAATCTTGCACAACTTCTTCGAAATTAGAACTAAAATCGTGTCACCCTAGCACGACTTATTTTGAAGTAATTTGTTTAGGTTCATACAAAGTTTAAATTTAAAATATTAATATATGGGTTCAAATTTTAAAATATTTAAATGTAAGATATCAACATATTAATTTATATGTAAATGGTAATATAATTAATTATTTAATTAAAGTTTAATTAATTCAAATGGTGTATTGAAGAGTAGGAAGTGATGTAATATTTTGATTTGGTTATTTGATATGATGCTACTTTCAGTAGGAAGGTCAATCTCTATAAGGTAGTGGTTTTGTCAACCACTATGATAAAGTATATTGCCATGATAGAAGCTGAAAGTGTAGGACCAAATTGTAACCGTCTGATGTGACAACATACAATTTTCAAAGAACTAAGTATATCACGAAGCATGATGTGAAACTGCATTTTGTGAGATAGGAGATTCATAGAGGATCAGTGAAGGTGGCGAAGGTATCAACAAACCATAATCCCTCTTATATAATTACAAATATTTTGTTTGACAACAGGTTCTTTCATTGCCTAAATCTAATCCAACTGATAGGTGATTAAGCTTATAATGAGCTTAAGAAAGCGATTGTTTTATCATTAAGAAGATTTGTGTTGAACAAAAGTGAAAATATGCATTAGTAAATGATCGCATATGAGGTATTGTCCGCTTTGGAGTTTAAAGCTCCATCATAGTTTTGTCTTTAGGCGCATCGGAGGGTTAAGGGAGGAAGATGTATATAAAGTGTCATTGACCTTAGAGCTCCATCACGATTTTATCCTTAAAAGGTGTATCAGATGGTTAAGGGATGAAGGTGTATATAAAGTGTCATTGACCTCGACTCCTAAACATGTGGGACTATTGGACGTATCAAAACATTTATGTTCAAAGGTTCCTAGACCATTTAGAGGCAGTAACCTTCTAGAGGTTAGAGAGTTTAGTGGTTCAAGACTGTTTATTTTGACTAGAGCTTCTGACTATATTGTCTACTGTATTAGTTTACTTACAGTGTTAGTTGACATTTTCGATACTAACTAAATCACTATGCACGTGACTTTGCAATTGTTTGATGTGACCTCTTTTAAAAGTTAGTTAGACAAATTTATTTGTATATATAAAACCTTGCAAGGAACAATTATCTTCAACCATGAGTTGAGAGTCTACTAATCAAATAGACTTTGTGTTGTAATCTCATATTCTTTTCTAGTAAAATCTAATCGTAAACATAGACTGAGTTTTAGTTAAATCACATAAATTTGTTGACGCTGCGACACAAGTTGGGGTTCATGATCTTCATCTACCAACTTGAGGAAGGTATTAAAGAAATAATGATTATCAAATTATACGCAATTATTATATGTAATTATACGCAATTAATTTGATAATTATAGAATCTCATTATTAGTGGATCACTACATAATTAAGTTGTAATTTGGAGAGAGATAGTCTCCATACACTTATATATATTTCTTATACATGAAGTGATGTAAATACACACAAGAAAATAAGAAATTATCAATTTTTTTCTTACGATCTACTTATATACCATTTTCTTATATTTTTAATAACAACATTTTTAATAACAACCAAAGGGCCGAAGTTATGGAAAATTTATTTCTCTTAC
>Ga0123342_1007496_pt1 | contig 14357 bp, 9 predicted proteins | sample Turbeawhitnodule_FD_89960 | JGI IMG/M metagenome (GOLD analysis project Ga0123342, IMG submission 89960) | Root nodule microbial communities of legume samples collected from Mexico - Turtle bean Mexico white nodule | ecosystem: Host-associated > Plants > Roots > Nodule | place: Mexico: Nepantla...
GAGTAAGTTCAAGCGTATAATTTCAGTAAGGTGATTGTTGCGCCAGCATAGGGCGTGAAGGGCGTGTGGGTTGAAGGGAACATCTTGCCTATCAGCGACAGGATTCCCAGAGTGGACATTCGTTGAAGGCAAGGTTTCCTCAGCCATAACATGCATGGCACTGCGATAAAGAGGGTGCCATTAAGCGACAAGCAATATCACAGAGATGGTGCACTTTGCTGCACCCGATACTCGCCTTGTCAGGTGGTGTTCCAGAGCATGTCGCATGCTAGCTTACTCCTTGAGTAGAGGACTTAGCCGCGCGACTGGTTTCTACATAGAAATAACGTTCAAGTTGCCCCAACCCAGATGACGACACGTGTAGGGTTGGATGTTACCAGTTACTCCAACCCAGATGATGACACGTGTAGGGCTGGGAGCAATAGAGAAATGACGCTCGAGTTATCCTGGCTCAGATGACGACACGTGTAGGGCTGGGCGCTACCTGCTATCCCGACCCAGATGGCGACACGTGCAGGGCTGGATTGGAGCCACGCGTCCAAAAGCATAACGGTCTGGAGAGAAAAGAAACCTAGCTATAAAGGTAAACTTAACAGAATTTGCAGATGTACATTTTCATTACGGCTCATTCTGCTAGGGTTGTGTGCCTTTAGTACGATTCTACAGAGCATATTTTCTCTGAGTTTTGGGTGTTCCTGTCACTGACTTGAGCGTCGGAGTGCCACCGGCCGCAGAGGCGCCACTTTGTGTTTTCAGGTTCTCAGAGAGATTTTCTGTGGTGCGAACTTGAGAGTCACGTGGAGTCAAGCTGGTGAGGAGGTTCGTGACGAGACAACGCTCTCACGCTAGGTCAACCGGCAGGATCACATTTGATACTAGTTTTGTAAATAACAATTATTAAATATCTAACATGACGATAATTATTAAATATGACTGAAAATATCTTATTTTCAAAAATAATTAAAATTTTATTATTAAATGAGTTTTTAACCGTTGTTAATATTTTATGTTTATCTTTCTAATAACGTCTTTTGACTTTTACACTTTATTTTAATTTTAATGTTATTTATGTTTTTCTTATATTTAATTTGTAGTGTTTTATATAAGTTACAATCCAAAAATAAAATATAAATATGTTTTGTATAAATTAAATAATTTAATAAAATATTTCAAATGTATAAAGCTTTTTTTTTATATTACGAATAATGTTTAAACTTCTCTTGTCTCTTTTCATATAAAATAGAACACCAATAAAGTTTGATTAAGTTATGATGTAATTAAAAGTTATCATAAATAGTTGAGATGTTGAATTTTTGACTAATTTTATCAAGTTGTGAGTGTCATAAAAACGAATAAATTATAAGAATAAGTCTTTATTATAATTGATCTTTATCAAGACGAGACTAACTAATCTCAAACTTATATTGAATATTATGTAAGTTTGAAAAACTTATTTAACTTCAATTTTTTTCAAGAAAATCATTTAGATTAAGAATATATATATTAGTTCGTGATGTATATGTCAAGATCAAACTTATTTATATAGAGAACTTACAATTATTGACTGATTTATTGAATTAAGAATTATTAATATTTATAACAATAAGATATTTATATATATATATATATTAAGAATTTTATTTTTCTTAACTTAGTTACATTGTCCTAATATTGTTGTTGTCATTATTGTATTTTACTAAAAAATAAATAGAGAGAAAAATAATATAAATTAATCTTTTTTATCTCCATCCATCACATGAAATTCTTTTATACAAATAAATAAATAAATTATTTACTAAAGTTACTCCAACACATGATAGACACAACTAATTAATAAGCCAGAGGAGATTATTATAGTGGAGAAATTCTTTCAAGTGGGGTATGAAAAAAAGGCTTAGCAATAGCATTAACTAGTAAATGATCAGGTATCATGGGGGGCACCACTAAACAAAGTAGTTATGTCTTAATTTACTTTTAACTTTTTCTTTTCATATCTTTAAAGCAAATTTGATGTAATCAAAACCTTCCATGTCCTAGCTGGTACTCATAATGCAATATTAATCAGATGCCCATTTAGGGTTTTTTTTTTCTCCTAGAAAGTTTACCAGAACAATACTGGATCAAACATGGACACGTTAATATGAATCACCTACCAATTTTTATCTCAAATTCAAGAAAAAACTTGCTTACTTTAAAATAAGAATATATTTGTGAGAGATTTTGTATTGCATCTACAAAAGAAAAAAAAATCTTGAATAATTAAAATTATTAGCGCATGCCAACGTTAAATATGAGTTTTTTTTTTGTATAAATTAATTTTATACATATGTTTGTGAGAAAACTTGTCCAAATATAAAAGATGAAAGGTAGTGGAGAGGTGGAGAAAAAACATCTTTTATAAAAGTTTGTTTGTAACAAAAAGGGTTAAGACATACTACTGTTAAATTTTTAAAATCAAATTGCATCCTTTAAGTATGGAAAGGATGATTTATATATTAACCATAGTGTACTTTCAATGAAAATGTTTTTTACAAGTCAAATGATCCAAAAATTGAAAGGTTTAGGTCGAATGGGCAGAAAGGTGTCAAGGTTGACAATAAGAATGAAAATTAAACAGAAATAAATAAATAATTAAATAGTAAAATACTGTAGCAAAACACATTAAATAGGCTCAAACACAAAGAGTATGTTTAATGAATATTAGGTACAAAGAGTAAAAGTTCAATTGGGTTTAAGGTTCAATAAGAAGTACTATAAATAGGTGATAAACCCAAGAGGTAAGTAGAGTGAATAAAATGTTACTGAGACCAGAGACCGAAAGTTCAAATTGATCCAATCCAGCGAGCGAAAGTCAATAACTTATATCCAAACCCAAGCCCAACACAATGAAATATATAGTCAAAAGCCCAAAACCGAGATTGAAGAGCGAGAAGCCGACAAATCCAGAGAAGAAGAAATTTGTTTCTAGACCTTATAAGAATAATTTTAATTAATATTATGAAGAAAGTATGTGTGTCTAATAAGGGTAATAAGGGTAGGTATTAAACATCATGTTAGTGGATGAAAGATTATTTAAATAGGATCAAATGTTATAATTATATTCTTTGGAAGAGTAACGAGGTTTGTATTTATTGGCACTTAGAATTTCACAATCACAATATTAGTCCTGGTTCCAACATATTACCAATAACAGTGTTACAAATTTGAAATTAAATAAAACAAATAATTGAGAAGAATATATTGAAGATTGCTCCCATCGAAGACAACCCTTCAATTAGTTGTACTTGGGCATTTTGAGTTATAGAGGATTCTTCGGAGAAGATTACTCTTCCTGTCGTGACTATCATTGTGGTGGCTTCGGCCAAGTCGTAGTAAAATAGGGTTATCATTGTTCCTACGAGAAAACGAAAAGCCTCCTCCTAAGACATAGTGGAGGCCTTAGAACCAAGTTTTGTCAAGAGGAAGAATAAAGATAAGTTTCCTTTGATCAATGATTTTGAGTACTCTTGGGTTCTCGGTGAGGTTTCCTCCCATTCGTCCAAGTTTACCTAGAGGGAAAAGATCCAAGAGTTTGGGTCCTTGTTTTGCTTTGACTTAATGGTCGAGTTCATCTCAATTGAAACATGTTATGACTTTGACCAATTTTTCAATAAACCTTTATCAAACTGCAAGGACTTTACCTTTGTTTATAAGTTTTTCTTCAAAGAATTCAATGTGTTATTCCCTCTCTCTCTCTCTTTGAGTGCAAAATGATCACTACCATGAACATGGCTCTAATTCAATTGCACCCAAATAGTTGGATTTTTTTTAAAGTCTTCCAAATACTCTGCCATTATCTTAAGATTAAGCCTACCATAAACAAACTCATGTATTTCTAGAAGCTAAAATATGGTCATCTTTTAACTATTTATACCTTGTCGTTTAAGAATTTCAAAATTAACTTTTTTAAGTTGAAATGCTGGTCGCAAGACACTTGAAAACATATTTTCTTTTACCCAAATTTTAACCTAGATTCCCTTTATATTGGCAATGACAAGATAAATTTAAGAATTTAAGTCTAGAGTCGAGTATTTCCTCTCTCACGAAGAAAGCATGAACATAGAAATAATAAAGAACTTTTCTTACCTCATTAGCATCATTAATGTCAATTACTGTATCTAGGGTATTGTTCGCTTTGAAACTCAGAGCTCTGTCATGATTTTTCCTTAAAAGACGTCTTAAGAGATTAAAGGAGGAAGACATATTTAAATTGCCCCTGAACTTGACTCCTAAGCGACGTGAAACTATTAGACATATCAGAACAAACTCCTTAGTTGAGAGTTATGTGAATAAGAGTTCGTCTCTGAAACTACTTTTTCATTCTCACGTATGATACGTAACTGCGACATTTCTACTGTTGGAAGAAAAAAAAGAGAGGATAATGACATGTTGTCTCTTTCTTGATCTACTCAATCGAAAGATGCCCACAGGATGTACTGATGACAAAGAAATTGCGGATGTAGAATGAATGAGAGAAGGTAGGTAAATCATTCAAGCTAAAATTAAATATTGTTGTTATACCGTTCAAATTATTTATGGAGTTTTAGGGATAAAAGTTTGGATATTTTCTATATATATTAGTTTGAAGTTTTGTGAAACTATTTCCATCTAAAAATTATTATCAGGATACATGTTTTGAGAAATATTCTCTCCAAATTCATTTGCAATAAGGTGAGTATAGTTTACATACATGAGAATGACTGAATAAAATCGGGAAAAATATGTGGTTAAATATGCTTAGTCAACGGCTAATTCTTTCAATCATTTGTGAACTTTTTATTGGGTCTTTAATTATGCAAAAAAAATAAAAAATTAATGGAGTCTTGAAAACCGTCATTTTATGCGTAAAAAGGTATTTGCAGAAAATTAATTTTTATTCAGAAATTCAATTGGAAAAATAATATGAAATTCGCATAATGTTTAGGAACATACTCGGTTATTAAACTCCAAATAAAACTTATCTGCTAAGGTTCTGCTTTTTCATATAAAACACACACTGTCTGATCTAATTGTTTTAAAAAATATCATTTCTGAGTATCTTATTACTCACAAAAATATCCCCTACCCCTCAACCTAGGTGCAAAAAATAAAATAAAAGTTACATTAATAGCTACCATATATCTAGGGATCACAACCTAGCCCAGAATTTAGAGACAGCAGATTAAAAGATCATTCAATTACTCGTGTTAATGAATTTCTTATTATACATTGCTCAATTTTCTCATACTTATAATTAGATTTTCTGATACAATCTATGTGAAAATTTATTGAAGAAATGACAAGAATAATAACACGAACAAGATTAGTTTATGGTGGATGGAGTGGATTGAAAGAAGGCATGATAGGAAAAGAAAATGCAGATGAGGTATGAGGTTAAAGTCAGAACAGAAACAATTGAGGCAGAGGGGAATTATTGGTTAAGTTGAGTTCACTGTAACACTTTTTTGGTGATGAAAAAGAGGTAGAAAAAGAATGAAATAAAGGAGGAAGCTGTTTACTTTAAGTAAATCTCTTATCTTCTTTACAAAAAGCATTTTGGGGTGTCGTTTGTGAGGCACAATACACCTTTTCCATGTGAAGTGGAAAGGGACAAGTTCAGACGAATCTACGGGTTGATAATTTGAGATGGGTGTGATCAACAACACAATTAACTCTACTTTGATTTTATTATCAAATTGTTGAGGTGTAAGGTGCATTGGTATCACTTTTGTTAAACAATTTAATTACCTACTTTCCTTTCATAACCTAACATGATAAGGTCATTTATACTATCATTCATTCTTTGGATTCTCACCACTTCTCCATATATGCCAATAACTCAATTCATTTCCTACTCAGTACTACAATTGCTAGTGGATGCCGGATTTAAGTTACTTGTTGTCATATTTTCCATAAATTAATGTTGTTTATATAAGAACAACCTATATAATCTCATAAAACTTCAAATTATAAGAATAAAAATATATTTTTTATTTTAAAATTAACTTCTCTTCTAAATTAAAACGCTTAAAAGACTTGTCTTGTGTGGAATGGATTTGGTATTAAAAATAAAGTGGAATGGGGAAGAGAAACAATCATATACGTTTGTGAATTTGAGTCTTCCTATGCAGAGAGAACATGTTTTCAGTTTATATTGCGATACAGATTCGTCTTTGACTTAAAATGAGTTAATTTTATGAAGTGAGCTACTACTTTATCGTTTCATTGGTATAGAGAAAGGAAAACTGAGGAAAGAGAAAAAATTAGAATTTTGAACGGACAAAAATTTAAAATTTTATTTCTAAAAGTTTTTTTTCTTCAGTGGAAAAAAAGTATATATATTATTAGCCGTGTCTTTTTTTTTCTATTTTCTTTTCTTCTAATCCAAACATATTATTATTTCGATTCTTAGTATCACCTTCATGCTGTATGCTCCAGAAGATCATTAATTTATGGCATAAAACTTGAAAGTAGAAATAATATCTTCACAACTCATGTTAGTCAAAGATCACTATCAACTGAATAAGAAAAGCTGTGAATTTGGTAGTTTCTTCTCTATTTTTCTTTTGCTTTTGATTTTTAATGCACTGCTAAGTTTTCCTAGACCCTAGTCTTTCCCTTACAGTGGAAACATAACTTTACATTAGCAAGTTGACACATCAAAGTAGATTTTCTTACACCTGTAGAAAAAAAAAAAGTTAAGAGGAATGATGTTTTGTTTATTTAGAATTAAACTTTCGTCTGTTTCCCTTCAGTTAGTGCGTTGCTTACTTAATTTGCTGGCATACAGAAGAATAATGCTAGTGTGTATATAAAATTTCTTGGGGATTCATTTCATTTGGGTCTGTCATGGACTAATACAAAATATTGGTGCTTGCAGATTCTACCCAGCTAGTTAGCTACTTATACTTTTCGTTTCTGTTCTAAACTGTGTTTGGATTGCTCAGGTTCGATTCCCATTTCAACAATTCAACTTACCAAACTTGAAACTTGTCGTATATTATGAGTTTCTTGTGTTTCAAATTTAGGACTGAATTGCTGATAGTATTACTCTATAAGTCCTCTTTTCTCTGTTTTGCATTTTACTTTTGGGATAGAGAAGAGTAATCAAGCTTCTGATCTAGTTAATGGAGTCATATTAAGGGAATGTTTAGACAAGATTCACCATATATACTTCTAGTAGAGAAAAATAAAAGAAGTTAGATTAACTTCTTTACAAATTAAAATCAACCTTGTGGGTAACTTTTACATGCAAAAATTAATTTTAATTTATGGAGAAGCTATCTTTTTGACTCCTAAAAGGAGTTCATAGAGAATTTCATCTAAGTTCTAAATTAAATTTTGGCTTTTGATTCAAATATGTTTGTTTTATTCATTAGTATGGTTTAGAAAATAATTATTTCCTTTGGACAATCCTAGAGATAACAGGACATAAACCATGGTAGACTTCTCTATCTTGTTGTTCCTCATGTTGAAGTTTCATTCAATTTCACGCAACAAACCCAGCATCCAGTTTTCAAATTATATAGCAGATCAAGTCTAAATTCCACCATTTTATTTTGTCTACATTGCATTAGTTATCCAATTTGATATATGAATTTTCCTTTTGCATGATGTATAGTATATGAACTCTTCATCGACTCAACTAGTCCTCGCGAAAAGGATGGGTATATATGATCCATTCCATCAAGTGAACATGTGGGGGGACACCTTTAAAATTGATGGAAGCTTGAATTCAATTGCTACGCCAATGTTCATGACGAAGTCTAGCATGCAGAACAAGGTAAAAGGCATAGGAATTTCTCTTCTGTTATTAAGCTAGCATTGTTTTATGGGAATACTTGTTTACGACACTGAATTCCATGGTGTTCAGTCTGAATGTACTCCTCATGAATCAAGGGAACCTTCTGGAGATGATCAAGAGACTAATGAGAAAGCTGATAGTAAGGTAATGGATTTAATTACTGCATATTTCTTTTATGCTATTCTATATTCATCTTCTACAGGCTTTTTCATTTTAATCACTGTAGATAACATGGAAGGGTACATGGTTTCTTTCACACATTTGAATGTTCACAAGAAACTAAAATTAATGCTTTGGAGATCTTGATATCAAACATGAATGTTTTTTATTGAATATTTTGGCATTCTATTTAAGGAGTATTTATGTGTAGGTGCTAAGACGTCAAGCTCAAAATCGTGAGGCTGCACGAAAATGTCGGCTGCGGAAGAAGGTAGTAAAAACTGAATTTATGGGAAGTTAGCTAGTGTTCATAATCTGATTCTTTCTTATGTAATTAATAGGCTTATGTTCAGCAATTAGAAACAAGCCGTGTGAAGCTTATGCAATTGGAATTGGAGATTGAGAAAGCAAAAAAGCAGGTGATCTTAACCAAAAAATCATCGTTCTTATTTATGCCTTTTATTTCAATATGTGTTCAAGCACTTACTAAAATGTCTTCTTGCAGAGTATGTACATACGCAGTGCACCAGATCTTAGTTATATGGGATCATCTGGAACAATTAACCCAGGTTGGAGATTCTTAGTTTCAGTTTTAACTTTCAAGTTTCCTCAAAATGTTATTTTCTTAGTTATTTTTTGTGTACTACTTTCTTCTTGTATTTTTAGATGAAGTTGCAGTTTGATTTATGGGTTATGTTTGAGCCTGTATTAGATGAAATACACGCCTCTGTGGTTTCCTTTAATGATACTTTTGTCAGGTATTTATGTGATTGTTCTTAGTATTCCTCTACGATTCATTTTGCTGCCTGCATCAAACACAGATTTGCTTCAAGTCATTGAATGTTTTTTCACCAATAATGCTGACAGAATGACATCAGGAAGTCAATGACCAATTTTATTTAGTTTAAGTCATGGTTACTTGAGCAAACTCTTCAACCTCCAATGGAAGTTAACGGTTGTAAAATCAATCCTCTTGTTTTTTTCTGAATCACATGTTGTGGAAAGATCTTTAAAGTTTTTTGTAAGAGGTGTCAGTTGATCTTTCCCCATATTTGTCTGTGCCTCATCCACTGCCACGATCATAGCCCTTCCCTCTTATGGTATCATGCATAGTCTTGACTTTCACATGATTTTCAAGATAAGTTGTCAATATCTTTCGACCAAAAGTCAAATTGGTGTTATCTTCACAAAGGGAAGTGTGAATATATTTCCCTTTTGGATGTGTTTCGTGATTTCGTATCCTCTTTTAGATAATTACCCTTCATAAATTCTTTGTTGTTTTTTTATAAAGCCTAATATGATATAGTCTGTTTGTTTATGTATGTTACATTTAGATGCGAGATTGATGGAATCTTTATTTCTTAAACTTCTTAGTAGACACTTCTAGTGTCCCAAATTAGCATATTGCAGTTAATATTGTGTTGGATTCTATCAAAATTCTTCTCAGTGATCCAAGTATATGAGAAAATAAAGTATTTCATATTGAACTGCAGGTATATGAATATTCTAATGTTTATCACACTTTGTCTTGTGGAATTGTCAGATGTCATTTAATTTGTGATTACATAAGTACTTTTTCTAAGTGTCTGAAGCATTAAGTTTCTATAGCATTGTTTGTAAAGCAGGGATAGCCTTGTTTGAACTCGAATATGGACAATGGATTGAAGAGCTCTGTAGACAAAATGAAGAACTGAGAAATGCATTACAAACTCGTGAATCTGATATGCAGCTTCATCTACTTGTTGAGAGTTGCCTGAGCCACTACTCAAATCTTTTCAGGATGAAAGCAGAGGCAGCAAAAGCCGATGTCTTTTATTTGATCTCTGGTGCATGGAAAGCATCAGTGGAACGCCTTTTTCTTTGGATTGGAGGATCTCGTCCATCGCAGCTTCTAAATGTACATCCACATGTCCTTCTAACAACTTTTTTATTTTGTTCTCTGTTCCTTTATTGTGCAAAACAGAATTAGGAATCTAACTGTGATTTTGAGTCCTAAAATTAAGTAAAAATAAGAATGTTCAAGAACATGTAAGGAAAATGATTGACAAACCTATTGTCTTAAGGTTTTTGGTTGAAAGTGTTATTATAATCTCTTATCTCAGTTATCCAATACTTTTGATATGGTACATGTAGTTGCTAAAATAAAATATCTTTTCAATCTTGTGTTTTGGACTGTCACTGCATAAACATATTTTCTCAATTTTCATATTACGGTTTTGCATCTTGTTAAAACTACTTGACCTTTTGTTTCAGATTATTGTTCCACAGCTTGAGCCTTTGACTGATCAACAAATTGTGAGTATTAACAACCTCCGGCTTTCGTCTCAGCAAGCTGAAGATGCCCTTTCACTTGGATTGGACAAACTCCAGCAGAGTCTAGTCCACAACATTCCATCAGATCCCTTAGTTATAGGACACTACGGGTTTGAGATGGCTGCTGCCATGGACAAAGGTGAAGCACTAGAAGGTTTTGTAAACCAGGTAATGATTGTAGCCTCAAATATTTTAACATGTTAGGAGTTTGTTATTACTCGGTCATATGATGGGAAACATGGGACATTATGTGTAGTATACTTAAAAGCCTTTCTGAAATTGCAAACATGGTCTTAAGAAACAGTCCCCAATAGGGACAAAATATGCATGGTTCATGTAAGAAAGTACCTACATTAGAGTAATGAAAATGATGTATAAGATGAAACTTCTTTGTGATCCTCGTCCATAGGTAGGGAGAGTTAGTGCTTAAGTTAGATGCCAAATTTAAAACTTCAATTAATATGAGCAATCAAACATATATGTGGTCTTCGAATTTCCAACATACCTTCTTATGCTCAGAAGGAAATCTCAAATATGGGATTAAACAATAGAATATAATTTATGATCAACCTTCATATTTTGTTGGTTTTGTGCCAATGTAAACATTAGAATTTGTTTCTATGTAGAAATGTGTTTTATTTATTGTTTTGTAGGCAAGTAGAAGTGTGGTGTTTCTGCATTGTTTTTTACTGCTAAAGCCTGCAACAATGTTATTGTTGAGTTGAAAGCTCTTGTTGAATTTATTCCCTTCTTCCACAGGCAGATCACCTTAGGCAGCAAACTCTGCTTTACATGTCAAGGATTCTAACAACTGGGCAAGCAGCTCAAGGCTTGCTGGCTATGGGGGAGTACTTCCATCGTCTTCGCACTCTTAGTTCTTTATGGACTGCTCATTCATGTGATCCTTCCTTTCCCACTCATTTCTCAAACTGAGACCTTTTTCAACCTCAACTCTTATGTGAACAGGTGCTCAAATCATCGTCTTGTTTAATATCTTATGTATATGCTAGTGCTAGTTACTAATTAATGCTGCCCAGTGCCATGATGGGTGAACCAGAGTTTATATGATCTAGAGAACAAGTGAACCACTTTGTACATAAAATATTGTATTAGTTTCCCCATGGAATCATGGAAAAAAGGATTTAGCTTCAGATAAATACTTACTCTTATTACTTTGACGTTGAATCGTTCGAGATAGAAAATTGAAGTTGAGTGAATGAGTCGATCTATTCAAGAATGTCAAATTTTAATAGTAAAAGTAGATATGTAAAAGATTCTTCAACACTTAAATAAAAATATTTAAAAATTTAAATAATTAGCAAATTGTAAAGTATTAAGTGAGTGGAAATACTTTCTGAAAAGATATTTATATAAGTTTAATGCTGTGTGATGTCTGAACTAATCCTTTTAGTTTTATGTTTAAGATCCATTGTTAATGAGTTTTAACCGTTATGAGAGAATATGGATGCCCGGTAGTACACTTATAACAAAATTTAAGTAGATATAATATATTAAAATTCTTTCATAAATTAAAGTAATTTTTATACACTATAAGTTTTGAAAAAAATAAATAAACAGAGCTTCTAAAAAAAAAACCCCTGCATTAGTTGGTTATAACTAATTCCAGTTCTTTAGTTTGTTGTATCATTTTATTTTCTTTATCTATAGATGCTTATTGAGAAGTTTATCTAAATTGGATATTAATTTTCGCGTTAGTAAAAAACACAAAATCAACATGATACCTGATGATGTTTATATTCCATGATGCTTCATTTTACTTAATTTTTTTCTCCATTTGATCATTTTTTTTTAATTTGATAATATTCTCAAAATCAGATTTCTCGTTTTAACGGTAAATATAGTAGTTTATGGTTCATTAGTCTAATCGTAGTTGAATTATTCAAAAACTGGTAATAATTAAACATATAGTTAAAATAATATTTAACAATAAAATCAAAATATCAAAAAACTTTTGGCATTGCAAATTTTACTACAATAAGTCCAAACATTGAACAAATTATTCCGGCTACTTATGGGTTACTTATACTAAAAAAATAACATTATAAATAGATTCCAATTGTTTTTACGAGTACGTTAGATCCCGTTAATGATAATGCAGCTTTTTTATGTGAATAATTAATGGTAATGCTACAAGAATCCATTATAAATTTTTTGTCACTTTCAGTATGAAACATGGATATTATTTTGACCTCTCTATATATAAAGTATGATTTTATTTTATTTTGTTAATGATTTTATTTTTATTTTGAAACAACGTTAAAAATAATGGCGAGTAAATCTGAAGTTTGAGTCCTAGGTATTTGTTATGATTAATCTCATGAACAAGTGAAGTTTAATTTTTAATATTATGAAAAATCATTTGCTATTTTTTATATTGTTGATATATTATATTAAATATTAAGAATGAGTTTGTGATGAGATGTCACATGTTGGTGGACCAATCTTTTAGCATGAGGACGAAGAAAAGGTGAGTCAAAAAGTTGTAGGCTTTGGAGGTCTTTTAGAGGAAGTGATAGTGTGAGTAGGTAAACATCAAACCCTCGTACGAAGAGAGTAGAGTATGTAAACTTTCTCGCAAATGTTAATTAATTGTCGGTCTTTTTTTAATGTTGGTACCTTATGTATACCTTTCCAGAGAGATAAGATGTAGATATATAATGTTTTAAGAAATGTGATTTATAATAATTGATTATCCAAGTGTTGTATTAATATTTATATTAGTTATATACATTTAGATGGTTTTATATAAGTTATCTAATTTAGTGAGTTTATTAGACTATTAATAATAGAAATGTGATTAGAAAGTTTAATATGAGGAAATTAGTTTGATCCATTACGAGATAATGAGAATTCTATTAAGTGTGAAATTTAAAGTATTTTTATGGTCTTCTTAGTTTCAAGATAGATACAAGGTATTGGAAAGAATAATATGACTTTTGATTGAGGAAGGTAAAACTAATTATTTATGTTCATATGTTAAATCAAGGTATGTAATGAGCTAAAAATCATAAAAGAAAAGGTTACAAAAACTCAAAGAAGTATACAAGGGTGAATCATATAAGGTCTGATAATTTGACTAAGTAGCTAAAAATAAATAATGGCCTAAATCATTTCAAAAGGATTTGTGCAAGAATAATATAAAAAAGAATCAGTTCATGTTCTGGAATACTTAGAGTCTTGAATGAACCACACACAAAAAATAAACTCAAGCCACTAAGGTTCATTTTACCAAAACTGATCTAGTGATTAATTTTTCATGAAAAGACTCACTAACTCTAGCATAAAAACAAGTCAATCAGGTTTAAAACTTTTAACTAAAACTGATGATTTAAAAGGTGTTCTTATAAAAGAAAACATAGTTAAAAATTTAAAAAAAATATGATCATCTAATGAAAAAGTTTCTAAGAACAACCAAAATCTATTTAAAAAGTTTAACTAAAGAGGAAATATATGCAAAAAGGCATGTCAAACAAAAATGACTAGTAGGTAGACATCTTTTGATCATAAAAACATCGTCTAGTACATCGAAATTCAAAAAAGTGGTTACTTACAAGGTAACAACAACAATGAAAAACTTAAAATTTTGACAAGAACAACTAAAAACAACATATTAGATGGTTATCTTCTATAATACAAAACACAAAAAGTGCACAGTCTAATATAGAAGAACAAAATCAAAATGGTAAAAACAGTAAAACCACATAATAGATCCGGAAAAAACAAAATACTTACAAAAAAAACTAAAATTAAAGTAAAACTCTCCACCACACTTGAATCAAACATAGTCCTCAATGTGACAGGAAGTAGAAAAAGAAAATTAAGAATTGTTCAAAATGAATTAAAATTCTCTGCTTTCAAATTTGACTCAAGTAGTTCCATCATTTTCAAGCATTGGTTGTGCAAGATCCAAATATATTGTGGCCATGTTGTCTTTCTCTTACTATTGTCTTTCTCTTGAATATATATATATATATATATATATATATATATATATATATATATATATATATATATATACACACATAGAGATTTTTTTTTTTAA
>Ga0123342_1007497_pt1 | contig 14355 bp, 3 predicted proteins | sample Turbeawhitnodule_FD_89960 | JGI IMG/M metagenome (GOLD analysis project Ga0123342, IMG submission 89960) | Root nodule microbial communities of legume samples collected from Mexico - Turtle bean Mexico white nodule | ecosystem: Host-associated > Plants > Roots > Nodule | place: Mexico: Nepantla...
CAAGCAAGTTCTACCGATTGAAATGGATAGAAACATCAAAGACATGTTTTAAGATTTGTTTTGGAGTGAAAATGGATGAAGAAGATGAAACGAAATAGGAAACTTATGTGGTTGGAGTCCTTGGAGATGTGCACGCCACTTGAAGGATGTAAGGCTTCAAGATGAGTGTAGATGCCGCCAATTGAGGTTCCAAGAATGCACTCAAGATAAGACTAGAAGAGGAGAAGACAGTCTCTCTCAATCGCTCACCAATTTGAGAGAGGTTCTTTACTCAAAATATCAATTCTATTATTGAAGGTGCCTTTCATGCCTTTATATAGAGACATAAGACCGGCCAAGAGTACAGGGGAAAGAACATTTGAAGAGTCACCTTCTAGCCTATTCCTAACTTGGCGCCTAAATGAACAAGGAAGGAAAAGTCACTTCTAAACACCACTCTTTCCTAAAAACTAACGCCTAAGGTACTTACAAAAGAGGTGTCTTTTTAGTTTCCCTCTTAGCACCTTCCTAAACACTACTCCTATATGTTCTACAAATTTATACAAAAGAAATTACAAAGAAAGATATTAATTGAAGCCCATTATTGAATGCTTGTAGTCTTCTTGTTGGCTTTGAGCTTGATCCTTTCTTTACTTAATTCTTCTTTAATTTTTTAGAAGACTAGAAGGAAAAACTTTAAATGTTTGGGTGAATGGCCTCTTCCTCCATTAGTAAAATCCCCTTTATTTTGATCTTCATCACAAGTCTAAAAAAATTGAAAGACCTCTATTAAAAAGTGGACGTTAAGTCTAACTCAACCTCATAAAACCGGTTTATAAGGTGAGGTTTGCATCCACTTATATACTATGAAATGTTTTAATTTCTAGTCGATGTGAGATCTCCAACACACCTCCTTCACGTCGAGAATGACAACTCGTGCATAGAATAACATATTATGAGTAGTCCGATAACGGTCTGATAGCGGGTGGCCTGATAAGGCAAACAAACATTCGCTAGGATAGGCTTGAACCTGACTCTGATACCATATTAAGAAGTAAACATTAAACCTAACTCAACCTCATAAAATCGGCTTAAAAGGTGAGGTTTGCATCTACTTATATACTATGAAATGTCTTCATTGCAATAAAATGTCAAAGTTATACCACCATGGCTTGTCTATTAGATCCTTCGACAACATGTACCTAAACTAAGAACTATTAAGGTATCCATTCTATGGTCTGAGATGCCTTTTTATTGGATTTATGATCACTTTTGCATCGAATCATGCAGTTTCTTGTCAACACTATACATTACCCATCCAAAGAGTTCGTCTAAATTGATTAATGCTTCTCTAGAAAATCTTTCCACCAATTTAGGGAGAAAAACTGTGCTTGACTTCTTTACAGCTACATTTGCTTGAGGAAACCCTCTCTTGGCAATATTAAGCTGTTCTCTTATATTTGATGCAGTGTAGACCTTTAGCTGCAGCTCAGTAACAAGAAAATTCTTGATCAACTACTTAAAGCCAGGTTATAAGAGAGGAGGAAGTGATATGGATGCAAAAGTGAATATCATACCCTATATTTTTAGAATTTCTCATATTTACTATGTTTCATAAATGCATCAAACATTGATCCAGATGCAGACTCAACAAGAGCAAAGCCCTAACTAACATCACATCTTGCCATTGATATTAAAACTACAATTCCTTGGAAAAAAGTAAATGAAAGAAAATGACCACAGGTTCTGAAAATGCCCCAGTGCAAAGGGCAAAGCAAATATGGGGTTGCAAATCATTAATATACAATTTAGAGCTGATAAGCTGCTGTTCTTCACCATATTTCTTCCTCAGACCTGCAGACACAAAGCTTTCAAGCCACTGAGCTTGACAAACAAAAATAATAATCAGATGAAACATGAGATGCCATCCTAACATCAAAATTTGGTATTAGAATTTTTCACTTCAAATTCTCTTAAAAAATATCAGTATAATATCAGGAAAAGAAATAAGGTTAAAAGGGAGTTCTAAGCATCTCAATCAGAAAATAATTATAATAAAACTTCTTGTAGAATCATGGTCTTCTCTTTCCAGATGAGAAGCAAACCCTACGGCAAATCTGGTTTAGGATACGGATTACAGGAAACAGTCCAATTCTCCTGTCTTCCAAACATCAAACAGGACAACAAGCTCATTCTATTCTGTTCATTAAGTTAAATTTAGACAGAAAAGGATGTAGGGTGAGGAAAAATAACGAAAAAGATAAACAATCTTTTCCCCTTTCAACCTCCTCTCCAGAGAACCAAAATGAAATGTGTAAAAAAAATTAAAATTTATCAACAAAGACTAACTATCATGAGTGTTACTATTTTAACTATTGCTCAATTGTTCTTCCTTTTCTGTTGCTGCCGCAAGTACTTCCACCAGCACCACTACTGTCCCACATCTACTGCCACTACCATCCCTGTCCTGATTACCACCATCACTATCATCCCTCCATTCGTGAGGAGAATTTTGTCATTTGTATACAATTTATATTCTTATCTACTATGCTATATGACACGTATCAAAGACTAGATAAGATTACCTTATCTAGCATATATTTTTGCTTACATTGATATAATTTTCTTATCCACCGACCAGTAAACAACCCTATTAGTTTAGAAGATCATTGGTGATAGTGATTATTAAACCATAGCAGTGCAATACCAATTTAATGATATCCACATTCAAATGGATGCGTTAATGTTTTTCTACAGAAATGTATGTTTGCAAGCAGCAGATGCAAAACAAGGGAAGAATTCGTGATTTGAAACCCTCAGGTCAAAACAGAAAGACCTATATGTATATATAGAGTTGCACTATTTAGACCAATCAAAATATTCCACCATTTAAACGCAACCATAAACTGGCAACACTTTGCATGAGCCCATGTTACACAAGGGTCAGATGAGTACCCTTCCAATGCAGGGTGTTCGGAAGCCAATTATCACTTGTTCTATGGCATTTGCACTTATGATATGGCCACAAATATTGTAAGCTGCCTGCACCGACAATTGTACTCATCATTTCATATTTTCCACAATGTATCAATTAAAAAATAATTAACAAGATTGTACTAGTGAGAAAATGGAAGTTCTAAAGGTGTATCTCTATGATATTATGTGATAACGTGACATCTAAATGCCCTCCAAATAGCATAGCATCTTTAGATGATATGCCTTTTTGACAACTTAAACCATGTAAATGATAACAAGTGTACCGTCATAACATAACTTGGACAATGACTCATGACCGATTTTGTTTATTGAATACTCTGAATTGGTCGATCATCTACAGGGTGAAGCCTCAGCTGAAGTCAGACTTAAAAGAATGGTTTGGGATTTGGACGCCAGGCAATCCAACCAATGCCATGGACTGCCTATTAGGCGATTGGTATCAATACAGGTAGTTGGGTAGTTGCTAAAAGAATCGCAGAAATATTTGTATAGTCCATAATTTTCGGGGATAACAAACCAAACCTCCCAACCTTCCAACACTCTAGTCATTCCTTTCTGTTCACGATATTTTGGTATATGGGTTTTCCTTAGAGAGGGTGGTGAAATCTACCCCTATAAAAGTAGCACAAGCTCAACCAAAGGGACTAAAAATATCACTGCTTAAAGTCACTTTACTCAGAACCAGAACAAAAAGTAATTAAGAGGAGGTGAATGAGAGTTTTTTTTTCTTCCTCCTACAAACGAAGATTTTAGTTTATGTTCCTTGCAGATGTGACTGCTTCTCTGTAATTTGTTGGACTAAAAAATATTAAATAAACATTATTTGGATACAGTTCCTGGTCTAGGCATCGCACTGAACTGAACAAAGATTGGCCGAGGGAAAGCACTTCAGAGAAAGTATTATCCTTTTTAAGTTTTAATAAACATTCTAAAAGTGTTAATACCTTGGAGCTGACCACGGACAATTGGATAAAGAAATAAACTACCTTGTGAAACAAGGCCAGCCTCTTCAGAGAACCCTAGGGAATTCCATATCCTAAATATGCCTGTTAATAGTTATACATGCTGAAAGTTGGCTAAATAAAAACCATAGCCATGTGACTGTAAATATTACATGCATCACAAGAGCATTATGCACATTGATCCAGAATGCAATCTGTCCATCATGTTCCATTTGACTGATATTCAACCTTCCAAGTTGTTCAACTAGTACTCTGAAGGAAGTGAGGAAGGAACGGTTTAAGTCCATAATTCAATCATAAGAATCTAAGGAGTGCTTGTACAAAAATAACAAGTACACAGAAAACTAAAACTGAGATGTCTTCCATTGATAGACTGTTAAGCAAAATTGAAGTGTTCTCTCCAAAATTAAACTGGAAGGAATTACATCTATATCAAGGTTTCAAATAGTTTCTTTAAGAGATATTCTTGATGTTTTCCTACAATATTTATTGGCTCATCCTTCATATGATGAACTACTTTTAGTAGGACCTTTATTAGTTTTCTTCTCATAAATCATGTCAGACAAAATTTGTCATTTATTTCTTATGATTGTAGCTCTAACATACTTTCCCATTTATTCATATATGATATTAACTTTTTCTGTATTAACACTCATGTACCACATCATTAAGTGAGCACACCAAATAAAATAAACTGCCTTATGAACCAATAAAGTCATTTGACTAGCCTTAAATGTTAAGTTTGGACTCCATTGTATAATTATTGGCATTTTACAATAAAGATTTTGTATGACAGAAATTCTGTGAAGTTTAAGTAAACTTTAGAATCTATTGACGGCCATTCAGTAGTCTGGCTTTCTGTTTTGGCTGCAGTACTATAAACATAAATCACAGAATACTAAAGCAACTGTATGATTTGATAATACTACTTAAGATGTCTAGAAAAAAGAACTGTGAATCAAATAACAAATTGTCTAGAAAATCATTGTACATACCACGATAAATTTATAATAGTGGGTAATTGTAAACAACTCTTGCTAAAATTGCCACAGAACTATTAGTTGTCGAGTTTCTAATTTTTCATCAAAGAAAAAATTTCTAGGTATGCCACTGCGTTAAGATTCTTTCTATGTGCAAGAGAAGCACCTTTTTTTATATTCATATTTTTAATATAGCACCATCTTGAAGTTTGCAAATTTAAAGAACCCACCTGAGTATGGAAGGCATGCTAGAAAAAAAAATTGCATAAAAAAAATCGTCCACAAGGGTGTGGTTTCTCTCATGGATGTGGAAGACAAGTTAGTAAAAAAATTAAATCTTACCAACAATATAAATTACATTAGAAGTTTGCTCAAAAGAATGTGGCTGTGATCACGAGTGTAAGAGACATACTGGTATAGAAGTTACATCAAGGTTTCGCACATCACTTGGGAGCTGAGAACAAGGTTAACTTAAAGAAATACATCCTCCTTTTTTATCTCATCAAGATATCGTTTAAAGGCAGCAACATGACGGAAGCATCAGGTTCCGAGATGGACATTAACCCATTGGACACTAATTTCTAACTAATAAAGAAATCCAAGTTAAGATTCCACTATTACATATATATATTGACGATTTAGATCATGTTATAATGATGTACATAAATAAAAATCATAAAAAATTACAATATTTATTTCTGTTAATGCAGCAACAAGAATATCTTTTACATATGGGTATTTTAATAACTCTAATCTATATTATTAACAAAATATGTTTTTAACCAAACACCATTTAATCATTCTGGAAATAAATAAATAAAAAATCCCATATACTTTATGTTTTAATCAAGCATCTTTTGAAATTCTCAGAAATGTTATTTCTAATGTTCTACCTAAGAATAAAATTAGACAACTTAAACAAACATTCAAAGTAAGAACTACAAGTCCAACGTTGTATTTTTTAAATTAAAACTTTTAATTATTCCATCTTTACTAGATAGAAAAAGAAAATAGTTTATAATATCTATTATTAAACTCTTTAATTATTCAACCTTCATAAGTTTCTCATAGTGATTGCAACTGGTTCCCCTTTAACAGCAAATCCCAGAAAATTGTTCACTATATTTCCAGGTCTAAAATAATATCACTTTACAAAACATTTTCTAACAGAAATCAGTCCTTTTCACTATAAATGATGTAAAGCTAACGCAAACCAAATGAAATGGGCTGTTAAATGGCAACCGTAATGTCAACTTGTCAACATTGAACTACTACTCTACATGGTAACGCCAAGTTGCCAACATTCAACAACTACTCTACAAGGTAGCGCTCTATAACACTTAACCAAGAGAGAAAAAGGCTAAATATAAGATTTGTAAACATTCTAAATATACCAATTCTGTAAATTTTTCATAAAGCTAAACATTAGTGCACTAATAATGAAATTTCTTTCATGTTAAGACATGCTAGAAATATTATATAAGTGTCCTTCTATGTCTGGAATAAAACCTTTATCCAACATTTCCAATCTTACAATATCGTAGGTAGTTCGATTCGGATTCAAACCTCTTTCCAACATCTCATTAAGAAGCCTGTTTGCGTCCTCTAGCTTGCCTGTTCTACAAAATCCTTTAATCAGCACATTATATGTAACAACATTTGCCCGCTTCCCTTCTTTCTCCATCTGGGTCCTGACCTTCAATGCTGCCTTCACATTTCCCTCCATGCAATATCCATCCATCAATGTATTATACGTTACATGATTAGGTTTGACACCAACGTTGAGCATTTCACTAAGCAGTTTTTCTGCCTTACTTGTTTCATTGTCTTTGCAGCATCCATCTATTAAGATGTTATATGTTATAATATCAGCTTTCAGGTCATAGGTCAGCATTTCTTTAAGAAGATCCTTTGCAGCTCTTGCGTTCTGGTTCCTGCACAAGCCTGCAATTAAGCAATTATAGGTTGAAACACTTGGAAAAATCCCTTCTTCAAGCATCGATTTATGCAGAGCAAATGCATCTTCCATCATCCCGTCTTTGCAGAATGTATCAATCAATGTATTAAATGTTATTGCATTGGGTACCAAACCTTGCTTAGCTATATCATCAAAGAGTTTTCTTGCTTCCTTCGTCATCTTCCTCTTACAAAGCCCATTAATAAGAACATTATAAGTAACAATATTTGGCTTCAAACCTAAGCCATCCATCCTATCCCACAAAGCAATGGCCTCATCTAGCTTCCCGTTATTAGATAAACCATTTATCAGTGAGTTATAAGTAACTAAATTAGGTTTTAGTCCCATCCTTTGCATCTCTTCTAAAGCCTCCTTTGCAGCCAACACATTCTCATCCTTACAGAAACCATCAATAAGAGAATTAAAGGTGATCTCATTTGGGGAAATTTTATTAGCAAGCATTTCCTTCAAAATGGCATCAGCTTTGTACATTTTTCCAGCACTGCCCTTCTTGCAATGCCCATCAATCAGAGTGTTATAAGTAACTACATTTGGAGAAAATCTCCAGGCTTTAATGTCTTCGATGACATCCTCCGCCTTATTCAACTTACCAGCTTTACAGAGACCATTGATAAAAATATTAAAGGTTGTCAAGTTAGGCTGAATTCTCCTCTTTATCATCTCCTTGTACACGTATTCCATTTCTCCTGTTTCATTCTCCTTCACCAAACCACTCAACAACGAATTACATGAATTCAGTGATGACTTATATCCATAATCATGAGATCGCCTAAATGTTTCACAGGCAGAGTGAATTTCTAAATTTCTTGCATATGCTAGGATCAACATATCAATTATTAGAGCATTTGTACAAGGCCGGACACCACCCAACAAGAGAGAGTGAAAAACAGAAGAAACTGTATGTTTCTCGTTCTTCACAAATTTATCCAAAAAGGACCTGACTTTAGAGTACCTTTTTGAATTTGCTAGAAGATGTAAAACTTTGGCAGTAGTTTCAAGACCATATGAAATTCTGAACTCTTTCTGAGACCACTGAAAGAACCTTAAAACAAGCTCTGAATCAACCTCCGCATTGAACAATTGATCAATGAATATTGCAGGTTTGGTTGTTCTAAAAAGGGGTCTGAGCTCTGACCAGTGTTGTTTACTCAACAGCTCTGAAATTGTAGATATGCTCAATGGCTGAAAGACTAAACCTGTGAGTTAAAATATAGAGCACAAGCAGGATAACTAAATTATCTGCTGATGAGGAGATATGATTATGTCAAAGGGACACATTAGCATTAACTTAGAGAAGATTAATGAATAAACGCTTTCCATTTTTTTAGATTATAATGTTATAGATACAAGATAACAAAAAAAGTCACAACAAGAGTAGTTAATGATATTAACATTTATCAAGAATTGATGGAAACAAAGAGAAAACAGTCAAAAGAAAACATATCAAGCAATTAAAATTTTGATGTAATAATAACAATAAAAAAACATGAAGATTTGAGAAAAATAATAAAATCCTAAGCATAACATGGATTATTTACTATTTTATACTTACGCTGAATCACAGTTACAACTTATGGGTGGAAAAAGTTTTCATACCTTCAACAGATCCAGTAAATTTGTCTATTATCATTGATGGCAAACATAAACTGCAATGAGTTGTGTTTGTATCAGAAACAGAAGAATACATCAGAACTATTAAAACAACCCATAGATAATTGGTATATATCGTCAGAGCAAATCAAATTAAGCATACTTTTTATTCACTAGAGATGATTGAATTTGTTTTCGATGATCAGTGTTTCATTAATATTTTCTTGTTTGATGGTTTAGTACACTCTATATAGTTGAACCTTGATCAGTATTGCTAAGGTTGTCAAACACCATAATTTACATAAACTCAGTAACTATAAGTAGAGAAAATTAGATCATACTTGGCATACACATGTAATACACCATAAATAATATGCCATGGAGATTGTAGAATGGTTATTTTCCTAAAATAATATTATATAATAATTTACAGCCCATTACTCATACAACAAAACACATATTATATCTTATAATCGTTTCAAGACGCAATCTAAAAACCAAATTATATCAAAAAGAAAGATACGTCAATGGAGGAGAATAACATAACACAGCCCAGAAAAATAGAAAATATAAATTATTATAGCATTACCATGGTTATCAAATTCGCGAGTCAACGAGTTGACTCGTCCGAGTTTACGTTTCCACATACCTTATCGAGTTAACTCGGTAGTAAACTCGGTTTTTGAGTAAACTCGGCAGACTCGGAGCAAATTCGGTGAACTCGTTCAAACTGGAGAGTCTGCTCCGCGAGTTAGCGAGTTCAGTTGGGTTTTCGTTTTAAACCAAAACGGTGTCATTCTGAATGGGGGAAATTAAATGGAATAAACTCACTTTAGGTTTCCCGTTGCGTTTTGGTTTCAGTCACATTCGTTGCGTCTTCTCTGGTGCGGAGGTGGTGCGTCTTCTCTGAACGAGTGCGGCGGTGGTGGCGATCGAGCGGAGTAGGTCGCGCGGTGGTAGCGATTGGGCAGAGGACGTCGCGCGGTGGTGGTGGTTCGTGCGGTGGTCGCAGGTTGCAGGTCGACGGTGTTCCGGGGGTGCCGTTGGGTAGTGTGGAGTTAGAGTTCCATTGTGATTAAGGTTACTAGGGTCTTTCTCTTTTATTGGGCTGCAGAAGACAAGAATACAAGATGGAATCCAAATTGGATTTCTTTCATTGGCAAATGCTTCCTACAGCCAATAATTTTTAACCTACACCCAACATATTTTTTTAAATTTCAAAAATGCCCTTAATTCCGAAAATAAAAATTTAGAATTGAAAATAATATATTCCGAAAAAATAAATTCAAAAGTGATTATTGAGTTCTGGAAATAAAAATCCAGAAAAAAAATTAAAATTCTATTTCGGATAAAAAAATCCAAAATTGAAAAATAATACATTCTGAAAAAAAAAATCTGAGAAAGAAATTATTGTGTTTTGGAAATGAAAATCCGAAAACAAAAATAAAAAACTTATTCCAGATAAAAAAATCCGTAATATAAAATTTTGTTCCAAAAAAAAAAGTCTGTCAGAAATTTTTTTTAAGGACAGTTTCGTCTTTTTCGTTGAGATCGGGTGCAGTGATATGATATTGCCTTTTTTTATTTAATTGAGGTGCATATTTTGGAAATGCTTTTTTTTTTTTAATAAGAAAATTTTTGCGTAAATTTTATTTTGTTTGGTCAGAAATTGGATTTGGAGCTGTGTATATTTTAAGGAATGATTGGGAGTAGATCAAATTCAACTTAGGTGAATCTAACCGCATCTTCTATTTTTAATAAAAAAGTAAAAATTTCTAACAAATATATTTGGATGAAAGCATGTGATAAATATTAATGGACATAATAATAGGATTGGACGTTGATATTTGTTGATTTTTAATTATTTAATTTTTTGACTTAAACAATTTAAGTATTTATATAAATTTCTTTATTTGAGGTATTTGGAAGTTATATATTTGTAGTTGACTTATTTCTTCTAACTTTAGTAAGTTACACAAGTTTATTATACAATCTCAATAATACTAAAGTTTTATTTAACCTTAGTTAAGTTTTAAAGTTTATTCTAAAACTTCAAAAATTTCTTTAAATTCCAAAGATTAGGTAGAATTTCAATAAAATACTCCAAATTTTACAAACTTCAATAAATAAATATAATTAAATTTATTTATAAATAAATAATTAAAAAATATATAATTTTAATATATTTTATAATTAAATATTTTAAAATTTTGAAAGTGTAACTTTACATTACAAATCAATTTTCTAAAGTTTCAAAACTTTATTTTAAAAACTCACCAAAATAACCTTGGATAATAAGAATTTCAACAACTAATTTTGGATAGTATTTGCATATATTTTTATGATTGATGTTAGTTGGTTTATATAATTCATAGTTTTTTTTTACGAGCTCATACTTAAAAAAACTTAACTTATTTTGTTTTAACTTTTGATGTACGTATGTTTTATGTGCAATTTTAGTTTTAGTTATAATTTTGGAATAGTTTAAATTAAGATCTTTATTTCAAAATGCATCCAATAATTAATTCATTGTGAAAGTAGAAATGATAAAGTTAATTTCTCCTTGCAATATGTTTTTGTCATCTTTGAAGCCCTCGTAGCCAAGAACACACATGGCTTTAAAACTCACATATATATAAAGTAGTGATAAACACCAGTTGTTGTCGAGCTAAGGTAATGATACTACCTTATTTAATGTTTCTTCTCCTTAGATATAATAGACATAAGTCTGGCTGAATTGTGATTCTTTCTAGGATTGTCGTCGATGGTCATTGAGTCTGTGCCGAAGAGCAGTGTGTCTACAGTGGAAGAGAGAAGTTAGGAGGATCTTTAGAAATGGTGAAAAATAGGGTTGAATGTTATTTCAGACGGCAAGTCATTTTATGAAAATTTTGAAACTCATGATATTTTACGAAGGTTCTTAAACCCATGCTATTAATGGAGGTTTTGAAACACATGGTATTTTACGGAGGTTTTGAAACTCATGATATTTAATAGGGGTTCCGAAAGACTTTTCCTGAGATTTAAAAAACCTCGGGGAACACGTTCCCCATGGATGATTTAGCGAGGGAACTGCAACCCTGAGTAACTAAAGGTTTTAACCTTATATAATGTAAAAATAAACCCCATAAAACTATTTTTTCTTGTAGAGATTTAAGAATATTTATTTATTATCTATAGATTGAAAATGATGTAAAATAGTATCTATAAATAATACAAATGGAACCCACTCACAGGGTAACATTTGCCACGTGTCACTCCCACAAATTTCAACAACAAATAATTCAAAAAGAAAAATTACCAAATGTAGAAGTATCTGAACCAAAGAACCAATGAAAGGATGCCATTTGTCAGCATCTCACGAAGCCACGTTCTTCTCATATAAGCGCCCTCCCCTCAACCTCTTCAGTTTCTACTTCTCCAAAACCCTTCTCTTCTTCGTTCCCTCCAAAAATCCCAGCTTTCTCTCCTCAACTTTCACCCATTTGGCCACTGCACACGTTCTGCTCATTGCCTCACCAGGAAGTCAAATATCTTCTTTTAGGGGTATTTCTTATGGCGCGATTTTTGAATTTGAAAATGGCTTTCTGAGGTTTTTTGAGGTTATATAAGCTCTGATAAACTGTTCTTCGTGTTTCTGAGGAAAGGTCTGAACTTTTATTTCTTCAGGTAATTATTTAATCAATTTTTTTGAGATATTGTGTGTTTTCTACCGTTATTTTAATGTTCTTGGTTTTCTGTTTGCTATCTTCTTCTCTGTTCTTCGTGTTTCTGAGGAAAAGTCTCAACTTTTAATTTTCCAGTTAATTATTTAATCAATTTTTTTGAGATATTGTGTGTTTTCTACCATTATTTTGATGTTCTTGGTTTTCTATTTGCTATCTTCTTCTCTGTTCTTCGTGTTTTTGAGGAAAGGTGTCAACTTTTATATAAGTTTTCATAAACAGAAAAACCTTTGTTTCTCATTTGGTCTTTCATTCTTCCGAATAAAAAGGTAACCTTTTTATCATTCATTCTCATTTTTGCAGTTATTTTTATGTTCTTGGTCTTCTTCTCTGTTCGTCATTTTCTGATTACTATCTTCTCTATTCTTTGTGTTTTTCAGGAAAACTATCAACTATTTAGATTGTTTGGCAATTTGTTTTTTTTTTTTGCGTTCGTGATTCTTTAGGTTTCTGAGCAAAGTTCTCAACTTGGTTTTTCTGGAAGAACAGGTTATTATTCATATAATTTTTTTTATGTTCTTGGTTACCATGTGTAATAATATGATTACATTTTTTGTAATGTTTTTTTTTTGTTCAGAACATGTCAGAATCAGATTCGGATTTAGATTGGGATGAAATAATAAGAAGGCCAACAAAGGGAATTTTTACCTCCATGAACATTTTTGGGGAGGTATGTTTTGTATAGGTTTTAAGTTAACAACATTAGTATTCTTTGAATTATTTTCAACATTAATCATACACTTTTATTACTATTCTTGAAGGGTATTGCTTTTGTGGATCGTGCTTTTGCTATAGAGTTTGCAACTGAACTTCATGAGTTGTGGATTATCCAAGACAGTTATGGTGCAGTACATTATGTGAACTACAACATGAATTTATTATGTCCGGTTATTAACGATGGGTGGTCAGATTTAGTACAGTCTTATGAATTTCAAGGTCATCATAGTATAATTTTTCGTTATGTTGGTGGAAATTACTTTCATATTCATGTTTACAAAGGATGGACCATTCTCTATCGGATGGACCATTCTCTCATTTCACAATAACAACTACTCTGTACCAATGCCATGGACCTTACCTGGTGATACTTCTGTTGCTAACAAATTTACTGATATGTTTTTTAACATCATGTTTATAATGTGGTCATTTCATAATTAGAATTCTTTAATTGACAATCTCTGTAGGAACTTCCTCCTGCTTTTGGAACATTTCTTTGCTCACGGATGTTCAATACTGTTGTTTTGCATGGTCCTTCAAAGGAGTTAACATGCGATGTTTTAATCGATCAATGACTAATGGGATGTGTAGAATTGGGTAGTGGTTTGAGGGATTTTTGTGCATTACATGTTCTTAGAGAAGGTGACAAATTGTATTTTGAATGTGATAGTGAGAAGCCCTCAAATCACATTCGGGTCATTGTGGTTAGGAACCAATCGTATAGGTAAATGTTTACCTATATGATTAATATTTAGCTGTTACTTGAACAATATTTTACAGTTATTTATCAATTTGTATGTTTACCTATATTTACGAATCATATTGGTTTTATTGATTAATTTTATATTTATATCAGTTGTATGCCTGTTTCCATACAGAAAAACAAATTATTATTTTCATACAGAACATCCCATCTTAAAGTATTGGCTTCAACAAAGAAAAAAATTCAAATGGACAATTCCAATTGGTTTCATTTATAATTTTTTTCATTCAAATGTTGTATTTTGTAAGTGTTAGAAAGGATGGCTTTAAACTAGAGGAGGCGTGAATTGTTCAAAGAGGGTTTTCGCAAACTTTTAAAACAAGAATGAAATTATCACAAAAAACAATTGAAAAGAAATTCAGTTTGCCAAAACAGCAATAAAAAACAGCAGTACCAAACAAACAATCGGTTGTTTATACCAGCAAACAACAAACAAAACTGAATTTAAAGAGTTAGGGATAGAGAGATTGCACACAAATGTTTATACTGGTTCACTCCAAACCTAGAGCTACATCCAGTCTTCTCAGAAACCCTAAGGAATTCCACTAAGCAATCACAACCTGATCACTTACACCACAACCAAGAAAGTGACCTTGAACACCTCAAGACACACACTCTTCTTGGCCAACACACCAACACTAAGATTGTTGATCTTGATCCCCTC
>Ga0123342_1007498_pt1 | contig 14355 bp, 6 predicted proteins | sample Turbeawhitnodule_FD_89960 | JGI IMG/M metagenome (GOLD analysis project Ga0123342, IMG submission 89960) | Root nodule microbial communities of legume samples collected from Mexico - Turtle bean Mexico white nodule | ecosystem: Host-associated > Plants > Roots > Nodule | place: Mexico: Nepantla...
ACACACTCCCTCTTTGACTTCTTACACACACAGTCAGAACAACCCTCTGACTTTATAGATACACAGATTATAAGTATTCAAACTGAAAAACAATTACAAGAGAATATGGAACAAATTACACCTAATTATAAGAAATCACAATTGCTCCTAGTCCACTTTCTAACCAAAGCATAGCCCAAGGCAATCTTGCTTTCTTGAATCCAAACTTTCACAAAATGTATTCTGGATCACTTTTTTCTCTATTCAATTAGGGAGGGTAATCCCAGCTTTATAACTCTTCAAACTAGCCGTTTTAAGCAGTTAAACATGAGCCAAAACAGTTTGAAAACAACTGAAAACAAATATAACAGATTTATGAAAAGATAAGAAATTCAAAAATCAACCAGTTGAAATGTTGATTTAACCGGTTGAATTGGTTTGACAGTTAAGTCAACCAAAGTCAAAACAGTTCAAAAAACCCTTCACACAGGCTGAGGGAAAAACAACCTATTAAAACGAGAAATCAACAGGTTGTTTTTCACTTAGCTTTGAAAATCAATTTTTTTTATTAAACAAGATTGATTCAATTGTGAGTTTGATTAAGAGTGGATCTAGCAAATTCTAAACTACCTAGAACTAAACCCTAAACTCAGCAACAAAGTCTTCAAGTTGTCTTCATGGATATTGAGGCATCAAAGCTTCATTTTTAACAGCTAGCACCACCTCCTAGGAAGACACTTGGAGATTATGCCATGCAGCAGGGGCCAAGGCATTTTTCTAGTATTGCAATGCTTGTTTCCACCAGGGCCTTGGAAATGAAACTTGTTTTCCTTAGTCTCATCAGTACCCATCAATTTACAGCAATGGATCATGAGGATCCATATACACATTTGGCTACATTTTATGAATGGGTGGAAACAATTGGTTTCAACCAGCTCATATTGAAATTGTTTATGTGTTTGTTTCCATTTTCATTGGTAGGAAAAGCTAAAGAATGAATCAAATCACATTCAAATCAGAGTATCACTAGCTGGAAGGATGTAGAGGAAAAATTTATGCAAATTTTTTTTTCAATCTCTCGCTACATTAAAGCAAAGTCTGAAATCTCTATGTTTAGACAAGGAGCAAATGAAGCTTTTTGTGAGTCATGGGAGAGATTCAAAACGATGTTGAGAAAATGCCCAAATCATGGGTTTGAAGATATTGCTCAACTGAGCATATTTCTTAATGGTCTCAGACCTGACACTAAGACGCTCCTAAATGTTGTAGCTGGCAGCACAACGATGGTTGATGATGTAGAAAAGCAACAAGGATTATTGATGCATTAACTTCAATTGATTATGAAGCCCAACATGATAGGTAAGGTATTCAAAAGAAAGGGTTGTTAGAGTTGAATATCAAGCCCAACATGACACAACAGATTGAGCAATTAACTACATAAAAGGCTAAATTGCCTCAACAATTACAAGTCGTGCAATTATCTCAAAGCCAGAGTGAACCAATCAGGTGTGATTTGTGTGGAGGTGATCATCCCAATGATTGTTGTTCTTATCAAAACAATTCAACTGAAGCAGAAGTAAATTACATGGGTAATCAGGGAAGGCAAGGTGGTTTCTCCAAAAACAATAATTCTCAAGGTTGGAGAAGCAATTAGAATCAAAAAATTTGGTGGAATCAAGATAGTGGTTCATCCAACAAGCAAGGTCCTTTCCAACAAGAACATCAATCCTTATATCCTTCGGTTCCTAAAAGACTGGACAAATTTGAAGATACCTTGGAGAAATTCATGAAGGCTACTATGGCCAGTTAAGAAAATAATATGCCGACAATAAAAAATATAGAAATTCAGGTGGGACAAATTGCCAAATAATTAGCAGAGATATAAAGTGGCCAGTAGCATTGCAATAAAATTGCCTCTGAAAGTGGTAGAATAGTAAGAGAATGGGATGTTAATAATGTAGAGCCTGAAAAAGAAAGGAAAAATCATACTGATGGGGGAGGTGTTCTTGAAAAAGATTTATAATATCCTCATGCTCCTTCAAAGAAAGAGAAGGAAGGAATTGTTTTTGATAATTTGTTCCCTCAAAATTATTTTGCAGGAAATTTGAAGCAATATTCAACATTTGAGAGATTTCTGAAGAATATGAGTTATATTGAAAAGAGAAATATAGAGTTGGAGGATAGATACAATGCCATTATTCAAAAAGGCTTGCCTAAAAAATCCAAGAACCTAGGAAGTTTTAATTTTCCCGTGTTTATAGATGCTTTATTTGTGGACAAGGCCTTACTAGATTTGGGGACAAGCATAAATCTAATTTCTTTGACAATGTTAAAGAAAATAGGTGATTTGGAGATCAAACCCACCAAGATGACATTGCAGTTAGCTGATAAAGTAACCAAGTATCCATATGGTGTGGTTGAAGATGTTCTCGTCAAGGTGGATAAATTCATATTTCCTGTGGATTTTGTTGTGATGGACATTGAAGAAGACGCGGAGGTTCCCTTTGTTAGGATTTATAGCCTTAAACAAGAGGGGGTGAATTGTTTATAAACGATTTTTGCAAACTTTGAAGGTATAATGAAATCCAATGATGAATCACGAAAAAATAAATCAAGGAAGCCTAAGAACAAAACTGATTAATTTGATTTCCAGAAAATCAACCGGTTGTTTTTGTGATTCAACCGGTTGTTTTTATCAGCAATGAATAAAACAACTTAAAACAGATATTAAAGAGTTCAGGGAAAGAGATAAGCACACAAACAGATTTATACTGGTTCACTCTTATCCCAAGAGCTACATCCAGTTCCCAGAAACCACTGGGTATCTACTATGCAATCAATCACATATTACAAACACACAACCACCAAAGAAGTGATCTTGATCCCCTCAAGAACACACACTTTCTTTGGCACACCACAATCACACCACAGATCAAAACACCCTCTGACTCTGTGAAACCCAGTACTTACAGAATTACAAATGAAGAAATAAATAGGATTGATCACACCTGGTACAAATGAAATCAAAGTACACAGGAAGTCCTACTTCACTCTTAGAGAAATATCCAAAGCCTTAAGCAATCTTGGAGAAAAATTGATTTTACAAATTGATCTTGTAAAGTTAATGCTAGGAGCGTAAAACAAAACATTTATACTCCAATTAGCAGTTGAAAACATTTATTATAAAAGCCAAATCAATTTCAAATCATTTAAAGCATATTTAACTAACTTAACAGAATTATGTTAAGAAAATTCAAAAAACAGTCGGTTGTTTTGTTGAAATAACCGATTGAATTGGTTTGACAACAAAGTTAACCAAATTCAAATCTGCTAAAACCAATTTCAAAAACCTTAAGTATGAAACAACCGATTGAAACGATAAAATAACTAGTTATTTTTTTACTTCTTCATAAAACACTCTTTTCAAAAATATTTGAATTGAATCAGCTTTGGATTCAAACTAAGAGTGAATTAACAAATTCAAACTACCCCATAACACACCCAACTAAGCTACAATCAGCCTTCAAGCAATCCATGGAGATTTGGAGTCATCGAAGCTCTTCTTCAACACCCTTGATTTTGGACAGACCATTCATGAAGACTGCTAGACTCATAATTGATGTTGATAAAGGAGAACTTAAAGTTAGAGCTCAAGATGATGAGGTAACTTTTAATCTTTTTAATGGTCTAAAAAATTGTAATGCAGGGAAGGAATGCTTGCAAAGAAATGCAACAAAGGGAGCATTTCCTACTAAGGAGCAATTGGACCTCTCGAATTTAATTGAGAAAGTTATACATCATCATAGTCCAAAAACAGTTGTTCACCTTGAGATAAATAGGCGTCAAGCTAGATGACGTTAAACAAACGCTTACTGAAAAGCAACCCATTACACATTTTAGTTTTATAATTTGTTATTTTTGTTTTGACTTTTACTTCTAAACCATGTTTTTATGCAGAGAAACTCGCCCAGGCTTCATAGGTCTCATCCAGGCACAGTATATCTCGCCTAAGCGAGTTAGGAGAACAAACAAAGGGTGTTATCTAGAGTCATCTCGCCCAAGCGATATAAATATCGCTTAGGCAGGTTTGTCGACGTAAAATTGAGTTTTCATATAGGAAATCTCGTCTAAGTGAGATAAATCTATCGTGAACAAGTTTGATGACGTAAACTTGAATTTTCTTATAAGGAATCTCGCTCGCATAGGCAAAATTTAAAAAAAAAATTGAAAACAAAAATCATAAAAGACAACTTAATCCCTACATAACTCCCAATCAGTTTTTGGAAGTATGACTTTGCACACGTTAGCAATTACACGTGTTTCCGTAGTTATTGAATAAGGGCCATAGCAAACTGTGTTGCTTGATTTAATTTTAACCTGGAGCAGTTATAAATTCTCATAATTTGACATTTTACAAAAATATAAACTATTTCAATCTTTGCCAAATTCTTGACTGAGAACAAAAAAAAACTCCTTATGAAATATGAGAGCATTGTTTAAAAAGAAAAAAACTAGTATAGTAAATAAAAACTTTTATAAAATAAAAAATATGTAATAATAAATAGAAGAAGTTAAAGATAATAAAAAACTATTAAAATATAAAAAATAATACAAGAAAATAAAATAAAATAAAAAAAGCTACTTTACACTAAAAGTTCTTCAAACAAGTATTGTATATGTCATTAGTCTGATCCTTCCTTTCTAGGAACTATCGGTAATAACATTAAGGAACTATCGGTAATAACATTAGTCCTGATCTTGTAGGAACTACCGGTAATAACGAACTTGCAAAATGAATTTATTTATTATAAAAGGATTTGTTGTTCCTAACTCTGTTTCACCTTAATTGTTATTTGAACATTTTGAACATGTAAAGTTATATCCTGGTCAAAATGGGAATAGCATTTCTCTTCGGCATGTCCATAGAGTTTTGAAAAATCCACACATCTCAAAAATAGAGAGATAGAAATTTATCGAACGAACTAGAGCAATTACTTCCTGCACTGCACCCAATTTCCCCAATTTCAGTATAAAATGGTAAAAATATCCTTAAATAAAATGGGGTTCATATAAAATACATTCCAGAATCCCTTTTTGAGAATTTTTCTGAAGTCTTTATTTTTAGAACAAATTTTTTGTATTGTGAATTTTTTTATCCAGAATAAGATTTTGAATTTTGTTCTGGATTTTTATTTCATGGAACACAATAATCTCTTCCTGATTTACTTTTCCAGAATGAATAGCATTTTCGGAAATTTAAAATTATGTAGGGAGCAGGTTCAAAAATATTGGGTGTAAGAAGAATTTGGCCATATTTGGTTTAGTTTTAAAATCTTAAGACATGGACGCACCCTAGATACCTAGCCTTTATCTGACATCTTAATAAATGTCACCTTTCCAGCAGAGGCAGTCCACCAAATAAGAATAGAGCAACGGATAAATCAAAAACATTAAAATCAACTTTACATATACCATCTGTGTATATTAAACTCCATTTGACAAACTGATTCCTTGAACATAATAGGTTCAGCAGACAAGCAAAAGAAAACAAGAGATAGAGTTGTAAATATTAAAAGTATAGGATAGACAGTACAAATGTCCAAGGAGATCTCAACCGCGTCAAAGTTCTAGTGGCCGTATTTCTGAAACTCCCACTCACTGTTATCTGTACAAGCACAGAATCACAAGTTAGAAGTGCACTTCTTGATCCATAAGGTACCAAAAGAAAAGGAGGATGAAAGGAATCACGTCTGCATACCTAGAGGACAAACTTGACGGGTCTTGAGCCATCGACTAATGCAGTGGAAGTGAAAAGCATGATTACAAACTCCTGTATAAAATATAAGCCAGCGCAAAGCAGCAGGTTGAGTAATTCAGTGAAAACTAAGAAAAATATTAACAAACCACAGAAGCCTGTCAAAGAATAGCCTACAAACTATTCTTTGAAGTCCCAACTAAACATTATTCCAAAATTAGAAAAAGGTAGAGATAGAAAAAGGTAGAGAGTTTACAACATTGTGAGAATCTAAAAATATCAAAATGTATGTCGGGACAAAGTATATTTTGTCCGGCAAAATGAAGGGGCAAACATATTCCTTCTCCACCTCAATGTTATTAACACGTATTTCCATTATTTCCATCTCAATGTTATTAACACAGTCTATGGAAGCATCCCTTCTTTTCCATTAGACAGAAATAATAACTCATTCACTTCTCTCTTTTGCTTTCCTTTTCTTTAGTAGGCATCTTTTCCATTTCCTCCTTTGTACCAAAAAGCCAGGAGGTCATCATAATAACTCACAACTCTGATTCTTATAGTTTAAACAACGACTCCAATGGTCAATTTAAAAGCTGCAAGAACTTGAATAAAAAGGTGTAGCCACATTCTTTTGGTACAACTCATGGTGATTATCTCATAGACTCGTATTGAGTATAGAATAATTCATGATCTCTGTACTCCTAAAAAATGGAAGGTACACAAACCTTAAATATAACCTAAATACAATATATGATGTGCTTGGCAATAACTGCTAGTATCTCCTTTAGCTCTAAAGTGCAGAAGACCATATCCTATGGTTTAGATGTTTACTGATGAACTTTTGGGCTATGCAATATCAATATGATTGTTCTTGCAATAAAAAGGTTATTTCCTTTTCAAATCATAAACTGCTTGAAGAAACATGATGAAAATGCTAGTTTTTATGTTTCGTTAGCAAATTCCGCATAATTTTGGGTCCTTCGTGAGATAGGCGGGGGAAGTTTCCAATTAGATCAGATGAATACCTAATTTAGTAACCTAAATAACCACAGCAAAACGAGGCAGAGGACGTGCCACAAGATTGAGCAGTCACGTAGTACAACAGTACACGTAAGATACTGAATTTGCTTCAGTTTAAGAGATGAACAGAAACATAAAACGGGGGGAAATATAATAAAGGATTAGCTTGCATCACCTTCCTAGAATAAACCGCGCCTTTTCTCCTACCTCAGGATCAAGGCCATAACAACAACCCCCAGCCCATTAACAACCTTGCTTTGGGACAAAGGTTTTGATTCTTGAGTCAAATTCTATATTAATGCTTTAATTTGCCAAATATTAATGACAGCAGCAACAACTTACCCTCTCTTTACGTAAAAACAAACTTCCAATACATTTCCTTGCAGTAGAGATTGAAGAACTCCAACTAAAGAATGTTTTTATTTTAATTTTAAATTATAATATTCCTACAATCATATCTACTTTCCTCAACCCTAAGGTGACACAACAGATAATATCAAGCATTCTAAAAGCTACTTCAAATAAAATCAGAAATTAAAGCTTATCAGAAACATACCCCACGCCACAGTGCATTCTTCGCTAGTTGCGCTGGCCTGGTTGGCTTGGCACTCGATGCCTAAAATCAGTGACCAAGATTTCAAAAGCGGAACGAATCGTTTCAAATTGAACAACAGTTTTCGATTGAAAGAACGCGCTTACAGAGATCCATGATGTGGTTCCGGCAGATGGCACAGTTATCGACAACGATGTCTTCGAAAAGAAAAAAAAAACAGTTAATCCCCAAAAAGAAGAAAAAAATGGGAAAATTTAGGGTTTAAGGAGAAAGCAAAATACCCCAAGCCCAGAGTGCGACGGCGTTCCACTTCTTGATCTCGAAGCGCTTGGGCTTCTTGGAAGACGGGCCGGCGCTGCTCGATGGCTCGCCGGCCGGAATCATTGGCACGTCGGAATCAAGAGTCGCCATGTACCTTTCTCTCGCGGTCGGAACTCTGGGTGATTTGTTCAGTGCTTTCTCCAATTGAATCAACAATAGTGTATTAAGGTCTTCTACGTTTCTACCAACAACAATCATCGGTGTTTATTTACTGGGCTTGTTATAATTGGGCCAGTTTCCTTATTTATTGGACTAATAATTTCTTCCTGCACCCCGGTGAAATTCCTGGTCAATTTTTTTCCATCACAGAAAGGCCATACCAGAATGAAAACAAGGTGCAAACGAATTTGGATATTTCTTCTTGCACCGCTACAATTTTTTTTTCATGCATCCCTATATTCATGTGAATTTAAAAAATTAATTTGGAAGCTTTTAAAAAATCCCGAGCTAGTGCAAACCGCCCTCGTTCTTTTTCCTCTACATTTGTATGGAATATTGTTGAGAGCAAGCAACAACGGTGAGATTCTTTTCCTTTATTCATGATTTTGGTGCAATTTTAGTGGACATGTGATTTTCCTAAATCTTAAACTCTAAATCCAATCCATTGGTAGCTAAATGTTTTTGGAAGTGTGTTTCACCGGAGAAGAAGGAAGTCTCGTTTTTTTATTCTAAAATTGGTAATCTTTAATATTTATGATAATGAAAAATCCATAATGAAACAGGAGAGTACATACATATTACATTCTTAAAATGACAATTTATAACTTGTTCTTAAAAATAACAGAAACACATTCTATGAATTTTGAATTTACCATTTGGAAAGTTAAAAAATGTATTCTAGAGAATGTATTTCATAATCGTCTTTTGTCTTATGCATTTTCTATTCCAAAACATATTTTGCTTATGGAACATTCCCTATTTAGAAACCACCCAAAACTGCCAAGGATAATTTGGGTATTTAAAAATTATAGGGGTGCATAAAAAAATATGTAAGGGTGCAGAAAGAAAAAGTTATGGGTAGAGAAAGAAATACCCAAAAAAATTTGTGGAGGTGTTAAAAGATAAATGTTAGATTTTTGGTTTGTGTAGCATAGGGTCTTCTTCCTCCGACTTCACCTAATATATATCTAAAGTCATTTATATATTCACTTTGTATTCGACTCAATTTCTCATATAACACTAATTATAATTTTATTTTTTTATTTAGTATTTTTTTTCCTATCTAACACTCTTTTATTTTTCTTTTCCTATCTAACACCATTTCAAAAGTAAAAAAATAAATAATAAATTAAAAAAATTAATAATTTTAATTTTGAATGCATTAAAAAAATAAATATTTTTAATGTTTAAAATAGTTATTAATAAATAAATAAATGAGTTTTTACAAAAGAAAATTAATAAATTAATAAATTAAAAATGTTTAATTTAAATTTTTTTAAGAATGAAGAAAACAAAAAATTAAACCCTACAACAACATAAAAGTTGAATCTATAGACATAAATTAGTATTTATATTTTATTATTATTGATGATGTAATCATGTTAATTCAAGTAAAAAATACATAACATAATTATAAAAAAACCAAAGTCAATTAATATTAATTAGTAGTTGACACACAGATAATATTGAAGTGTCTATCCTAAATGCAAAATCCTAAAAAAAAATAATGCAAATGCTACACTTAATGCTTAAAAATGAGAAGAAGAAAAATGTAAAAATAAATAAAAATAGAAAATAAAAACAACAACAATAAAAATAAAAACATAAACAAAAATAAATAAAGAATGACAAAATAAATAATAATAACTAAAAACAGAAAAGATATAAAATAAAAGCAAAACAAAATAAGATAAAGATAAAAGATATAAAACAAATCTAAACAAGATTAAGATAAGAGATATATGGCGAAGTATGTCACACCCAACATCTTTAATTTCTCCATCTTTCCTTTTGTATTACACATCCAACATTTTGTTTGTTGTCAATAAATAGCTTCATTATATGTCATTGAAGGATGTACATTCAATTCTATGACACCAAAAGTTGTTGTTATCAAAAGGGAATGACCGTACAAAGAATGAAAGAAGTCATCTTCGAAAAACTACAAGGGAAACAGAAGAAAGGGTCACAACAATTCAAGTCCGCTACCCGACTAGACTTGGTGGAGGGGTAAGTTATTAATTATGTTTCATTTTGCACAAACTATTTAATGTAAAATTGAAGAAAATATTAAATGAATGATCATCTCTCATTTATTTTCCTTTTTATGTTCAACATATACTTAGTTAGTATCACCTTATATCTCTTATCTTTATCTTGTTTTGATTTTTTTATATCTTTTATCTTTATCTTATTTTATTTTGCCTTTATTTTATATCTTTTATGTTTTTAGTTATTATTTTTCTTTTACTATTCTTTATTTATTTGTTTTTTGTTTTTATTTTTATTGTTGTTGTTTTTATTTTCTATATTTATTTATTTTTGAATTTTTTTTCTTCTCATTTTAAGCATTAAGTATAACATTTGCATTAGTTTGTTTTTAGGATTTTGCATTTAGGGTAGACACTTCAATATTATATGTGTTCACTACTAATTAATACCAATTGACTTTGGTTTTTTATAGTTATGTCTTGTATTTTTTACTTGAAATTAACATGATTACATCATCAATAATAATAAAAATAAATTCTATTTTTTTGTTTATAGATTCAACTTTTATGGTTGTAGGCTTTAATTTTTTTATTTTCTTCATTCTTAAAAAAAATAAACTAAAGATTTTAAATTTATTACTTTTTTATTTTTATTTTGTAAAAACTTATTTTTTTAGTCATTAATTATATTTCTAATTATTTTAAACATTAAAGATATCTATGTTTTAATGCATTCAAAATTAAAATTATCAAAAAAATTTATTTTTTATTTTTTACTTTTGAAATGGTACTGGATAGGAAAATAAAAACAAAAGGGTGCTGGATAGGAAAATAAAAACAAAAAGGTGCTGGATAGGAAAATAAAAACAAAAGGGTAATAGATGGGAAATAAAAGTGTAAATAATGATATATGAGAAATTAAATCTTATTTTGCTAACTAAATAAAGTGCTATTTATTTACATTCTATTCTTATTCTCAGATATGATATTGATTTTTTTTACAAATAATGCATGTAAACATGTGTTAGTTGGAATTAATGTATTAGATTTTGATAGAATTTAAAAAAATTATATTTTTAAAAGAAAATTAGTTAGATATTATAATTTGATATAAAAAAATATTATATCTAAATTATAACTGTAAAGGTATGTTATATTGAAAATTATAATGTGAAAAAATAAAGGTGGAGCAAAGAAATGGTAAAAAAAAAAAAATTATATTAATTAAATTAAATATTATTTTATAAATTAAAAAATTATTAGTATTTAAAGTAATTTATATTATTAATAAAAATTTATAAATTAATATTTAACATTAGCTGTTAAAATTGTAGTTACTAATTATTTTAAACTTTAAAGTAATTTTTATAAACTAATTTAGAATGTAAAACAATTATTTAGTTAAAGACTTTATAACTAATATTAGATACTGTACCGGTATGGCGAGGCCGACTCCTGGTCTCCTTGTCCGAGACCCACTGGCTGTCTAAGACCTGACCGAAACCAAAGGAAAATTGGTCGAGACTTGAGAGACTTGGTCGAACGACGAGGCCGACAACCTACCTAGCCGAGACCTTAGAAGACCTGGCCGAGACGACCAAGACCATGGAAATCTGGCCGATGGCCGACTCATACCAGGAAAACTTGGCCGACGGCCGACTGCTATTACTGTTAACACTCAAACCAAAGTCAGTGAAGTTAATCCATCATTAAGAATTAGGTAATACGACCTTAAGCGGTATCCACTCCGATAAGCGGGCCCAACAAGGTAGGCCCATTAGAATAATATAAATAGCACGCATCCCAAGGAGTAAGGTATGTCATTTATTATTGTTCACCTACCTGAGAGTTGACCACCCGCTTTACTGACTTGAGCGTCAGAGTGCCTTCGCAGGTACCCCACCATCCGGTGTTCACCCGAGACCGAGTGCCGAAGGAGAAGCAAGAGGACGAGAAGAATTTCAGCTCATCACCTAGTCACCTAACCGACCGAAGGAAGGAGAAGAAGACTTCAATAGTTCTCTAGGTCCCATCTCCCTAGCAGGAACATATACTAATTTAAAAATTAATTTTAAATTTTATTAATAATTAAAATTACTTTATATACCAATAACTTTTTATTTTATAAAATAATATATAATTTAATTAATATAATAATTAATCATTTTTAATTTTTAAAATTAATTGTCTTTTAATTATTTTCTTGTAATACATTGAAAGTGAATACTTCAAACAAAAGAAAAATAATGAAAACATTTTCAGTGGTTTGCATTGCTTAATTAACACACGCTTATTATTTTAAAATATATAAAATAATATCGATTATTATTGTATAAAAAAATTGATAGCTTTTCATATTAGTATAATTATAATTGCAATTTATTTTGAGCATAGTAAAGTTGACACATTTCGTTTGCGTATTTTTGAACTGACAAAACTAGATTTTTGGGTTTTGAGTTGCGTGAAAGAAAATAGAAGAAAACTTGGGATGGAATAGAATTTGTACAGAACATTAATTCTTTAGAAAATGTGAAGTGTGAACTATGCACCCAAACTTTGATTTGAAGTTATGAACCAAAATCATTTATTGTAGGGAAATAAAGTGCACGAAATCCCTTTCTTCAATGAATCCCATTACAGTTTCTATGATGAGTTGTGTGGAATCCACATCCTACCAACGCCTAGACAAGAAAGAAGATTCAAATTTAATAAATCTTCTACCTACGATATCTGTTTCTATAAGAAGGCATTAAAAGAAGTGTCAAGCATAAATTTAAGATCATTCAATTAATGTTCAATGCAAATATTTACTTCTATTAATGAAGCTTTCAAATATCAAACTTACGTTGACATTTACATTTTTTTCTCTTACTCTCTTCATAATACATGTATAACATCATGAAAGAAAAATGTGATAAAAAAATGCATTAATATACTTTACAAAATAAAAGTGAAAGTGAACCCTAATATTTTACATTAATTGACTTTTGATTCGAGTTAGAAAGTAAATAATACTTTACTTATAAAGGAAATCGATGTCATATCCATTTTCTACATCACTTTGTCATTCAACTGACATAAAAAATTCTTTAGCTTTTACATTGGTTAAATGACTAATTAATGTATATAAATATTACAATGGTTTTTTTATGACTTATGTAATATATACTTCACAAATTTAAAGACTAATGAATGTAGAAAATTGATTACAAAATTATCACTCTATTAGTTTTCACGTCGATTTATCATAAATCAATGTTATTTAAATTATGTAAAATTATCTTATTAAAAAAAGAAACAAGAATCATGCCAAATGTTAGCAGAAGAGTGTTCTCAATTGAAAAGCAAGTAAAACTTTAATAAAGTATCTTTTATTTCAATAATAATAACTATTTTTCTAAATATTTTTTAAGTAAATAAACAAAAGGTTATACATAAATCACTTAACCAAACTAAAAATATAGCACTCTCGTGTGGTTCATTTTACATAATAGATGTGCTTCTTTGCCTTCACATAGAAAATAAAAAGATCATTTTCTCCAACAAAACAATTCGGTGATAAACACACAAAATTTGTTGATAAATAAGACCTCAGTACAATTATTTGTCGGAATCTATCATTTGATAAATTTACATAAGAAAATATTGGTCAGTACGTAATTCCTATAAGTAACTTTCAATAGAAATTTCTATAAGTAACTTTCATTAGCAATTGGCATGAGTAAATAACTAATAAAAAATATTTATATGTAATATTATCCATGTACTATTTATGGTTAATTTTTTATCGTCAATATTACATACTGATGTGTAGGTAATTGATATATGTGGGTTTTTATAATAATTGATGCAGGTAAAAAATATATGAATCATCTATGAAAGAATGAAAATTTGCTAGTTAAAAAAATTGTCGATAAATCCATCAATACTTATACTAAATTTTTTTTTTTTGTTATATATACAATATTTCTAATATTTTTTTATAATAAGTATAACTCAGTATTAAAATATCAAATGTGGGTTTGTTCAATCATACAACGTAAGTAAGTTTTAACACAAAATCTAAACCAAGTTTTAAGAACACTTAATTTCTAACAATAAAATACACAAATTTTAGCAATACTTAATTCAAGTCAAAATTTAACACCACTTAATTCAAATCAAGTTCTAACAAAATGTTTACAAACAAAATTGTATAGCCAAATAGGTTCTATGTTGGTGATTTTGAGTTTTGCCCCATCATACACAAGTATTTCAACTATAAATGATGGATATAGAACAATAACCACACTAGAGGAGTGGTATTGTTGCACTAGAACAATAACAAATTAAATTACTTTTATTCTAAACCAATTCACTACAAAAAAAAGTGTATATTGTGGCGGTTTTTTTTGTATAAAGTGACGTTTATAACCGCCACAATATACGCTTGTGGCGGTTTCTCAAACCGTCATAGAACTGGCCGCCACAAAGTTTAATGTGGCGGTTTTACGCTACCCGCCGCAACACCCGCCACTTTAAACACAGTGTAAGTAGTGGCGGTTTTTATATGTAAGTAGTGTCAGTTATAACTG
>Ga0123342_1007499_pt1 | contig 14355 bp, 13 predicted proteins | sample Turbeawhitnodule_FD_89960 | JGI IMG/M metagenome (GOLD analysis project Ga0123342, IMG submission 89960) | Root nodule microbial communities of legume samples collected from Mexico - Turtle bean Mexico white nodule | ecosystem: Host-associated > Plants > Roots > Nodule | place: Mexico: Nepantla...
TGCGTAACGCTCTCGCTGGGAATCTCAGTCCCAGTTTAACTGCGTGTAACACGAAACCCCGATGACCATGCACCCGATGACTGATCGGTGCTCTATTGCTTCTCGCGTTCTCCCCTGGGTGTTTATCTTGGAACTGATCTGTCGGTGGCCACTCGGTTACTGACCACCGATCTCCATACCGGGGGATCTCCTCCATGATTACTCTGCCACCTAATCCACGTGTCCCCCGTTTATCTTGGAACTGATCTGTCGGTGGCCACTCGGTTACTGATCACCAATCTCCATACCGGGGAATCTCCTCCATGATTACTCTGCCACCTGATCCACGTGTCCCCCAGCGAGTGGTCCATGTGGTTATCTGCTGCTGACGTCATCGACTACCGATGACCGATCGGATCACTTTCAATTCTCACGAAAGATCTACAACCCTTCGAACATTCGAGCTAGGGGACTAGTGCACCATCTGATACCTTGGATAGCCGGAACCTATGCCTCTTGACCAAAGAAACCTGGTTCCTCAACCTATCAATCAAGCAAGACAGAGGAATGTCAACAGACTCATCATCTCAGCCTTATATAGTATTAAACATTCATTGGTCAAAATATAAGGACAATGTCTTAATTAAGAATCAAACCCTTAAGTAAGCCATTATCATAGGATTAATGTGGAGATTGGGTCTAAACAAGCTTCTCCAATAACATGCTCATTAATGAGACATTAATACGTAGAGATTAATAGTAACATAGGAATACGTAGAGATTAGATTCAATAATATTTATGACTCATTAATACGTCTTACTTACTTGATTGTCAGAGTGTCTTTATAAATATCCTACCTTTTCTTTATTTGACCAAAATCTAATAAAACAAAATCAAGATTAACATATAAAAATAACAAATAACAAAGAAATCCACCAAAATTAGTGTTATACTGGGAATCACATAAAACCTGTATGAAGATTTTTAGTATTTTTTTTATATGTATCTAGGAAACATGATGTATTATTAAGGAAATTAAAGTTTAAAAGAAAAAAACTATATCAAATGGAAAATGTAGGTAGAATATTTTAGATCTTTTAAGGACAATTAATAGTTTCAGCAATGGTCATGTGATTATATGACAAAATATTAACACAACTATAATAAAGTTTGTCATTATTTATTTAGGTTTATTAATATTATTTTTTATACATTTCCATTCCTGATTTCTTGAAAAGTCAGTGTTAATGAGAAAGGGTGATTGTGATCCGTACGTAATAATACTAAATTAAAATACTATGAATGAATTAAAAAAAATACAATAACTATGAGTTTAATATATACAATGTTAAGTGAGTCTAATAAGCAACCAAAATTTTAAGATTATAATGTTAGATTCTTGAAAATATGTTCGTGAACTCATTTTTTTACATAAATCTCAATAGGTAATTCAAAGGTAATTTGGGTCTTTTAGTTTTTAAGTAAAATAAATATAATATAGCAAATCTTATGTATTAAATAAATTAAAAAAAAACTTCAAAATCATGTCTTGAAATTGAAATCAAACATAAAAATTAAAATTTAGAATAAAATGAAGAGACATTCATAAAATAAAAAGTTAAATGTATGGTTTTTAATAAATTGTAATTAAGAATGCATTAAAAAGAGAGTGATAAAAAGTGTTTTTAGAATTTATTAACCAAACAAACAAGGTGTGAAGAAGTTAGTTAGTTAGAGGTGTGTGTATGGTTTCAAAGAAGAGTGCAGCGAAACGATGGTGTTCTCTTCCAACCCTTTAGCTCTTAGCGTTCCGGAACCCGCCTTCGAGTCGTGGCTCCGCGACACCGGCTACCTCGAAATCCTCGACCACCGCACCTCCGCCTCCTCCGCCGCCTCTCCCGCCCCCTCCTCTGCCGCCGGCAGCCTCTTCTCCCGCCTCCTCGCCTTCTTCTCCCTCTTCACTCTCAACCCCTTCGCCAAGCTCACCGCCGATGACTTTGCCGCCGACACTCCCTCCTGGTCCCGCTCCTTCTTCGCTTTCTCCAACTCCTACTCCTTCCCTTCCTCCTCCTCCCAGGTGCGCCTCAGGGTTCAGGAAAACATCAAGCGCTACGCCCGCAACTACGCCTATCTCTTCATCCTTTTCTTCGCCTGCACTCTGTACGCTCTCGCTCACGCTCTCAACCTATTTGTTAATTTCAAGATTTTTGGTTTAATTGGAGAATCCGTGGTCTGTTTAGTGAAATTAGGTTCTTGAAATTGCATATTTGAAATGGGATTATATGATTTGTTTGGTGAAACTAGGCTCTTCAATTTTTGAATGCTCTTGATTAGATAAACTTTTCTGTAGGGAAAAACATAAAGGAAATTAAAATTAACTTATAGGCCACATGTACAGGAAAAAAACTGGGAATGTAAGCTAATTTTTTTTTTATAAGAATTTTCTGTCTTGATTTTTCCAAAAAGTTGATTTTAACTCAGAGGTTAATGACTATACATTGTCACTATAAACACAGTCAACCAATTGGAAATGACCTTTGGTATGATTTTTAGTTAGTTATTATAAAAATCGGAAACTTTCTGTATATGGTCTTTTTTAGTTAGATTAGATGACTGTATAAAATTGCCTTTCATATTTCGACCTGAAGGATTAGCTCTACAATGCATAATCTGTTTTTTTTTTTCCTTTAATTTATGTATTGAGTAATTTTAGTGTATTGTAACCGGTCTTCATTTTATAGAAAATATATCATCTAACTTTTAATAAAAGCTGAGGTGTATAGGTTGATTTTTGCTTGCTAGAGAAGCTGAATCATTTTACCTCCTTATTTTTTCTTCTATAAACACTTCTGAAGAAGTTTATCTAAACAGAACTTTGGTGTTATTCTTGCTTAATGAATGAATTGGAGAATTTAATGTGGCTATTGTTATGCCTTGCTATTTGGTCCAATGGAACTCTGTGTTTTGGTTGTTCCGGCTGCAGGTATAAGATGCCAGTTGCTCTTGTTGGGTTGATATTGTGTTTGGCGTTGTGGGATTTCTTCAAGTTTTGTAGCCACAGATGGGGATTGGAGCAGTATCCCTTAACTCGCCAGTGTTTGATTCGTCTTGCCCAATGTGGTGAGCAATCATTTCCTACAGGAGAGATTTTGTTTTTTCTTGTGTTTTAGTAATTATCAACTGGTTTTTAATTAGGACAATGCTTAGATGCACTTTCTGAAATGTTTCCAGTGTTGATTTTCAATCTGATTTGAAGTCTTTAAATATTTCTAAAGTTGTTTCTCAATCATATTTGAAGTTTATCTATATAATCTAGATAATAAAGTTTTTTTTGTGGGTACAAAACTTAAATGTAGTTTCCCGAGGGAGAAGGGAATCAAACAGGCCCTTTTTCTTCTTTGTTTTTATCACTTTGAGTATCAACTGGTTTTTTATTTGAATTGAAGTTTTACCTAACTAACTGCATAATAGAGGTGTACATTAAAGAGGAATATAGGTTATTGAGGTGAAATTCGAGTTTCACTGAAAAACTGCACAAGAAACACCTAAAAACTTGTCGAAGTTTTATCTTTTTTTATTGAATTTACTTGAAAAACAAAATTGTTGTTTTTTCTTATGATTTTTCAATGCATTTTTGGGTATTGATAAAATTCAAATGACATGTGTTGCCTAGACTTTGCTTAAGCTGTTGTTTTACCCAATGCATAATCCATCATCCCCACCAATAAAAATGAAGAAATTTACTCACCTTCCTATACATGAATAGAAAATTTTGAATGTTATGTATTTGGCTGCACAGTAGAAATGTCTTCTACGAAGCTCATGTGGCCGGAACATCTTGTTCTTTACAGCACATTGCTTTAGATGCTGGAAATATATCTCTTAATTTGATATGCACAAGGTTAATTGGAACTCTTGTTTCTCAATCTCAATTTTTGCAGCAACCGCAGTTATTCTGATATTTTCTAATGTTCAAATGGCTCTGTTTTGTGCCATATGCGTCAGTTATGCAGGTTAGTCTTTCTACTTCTGTACTCTTATTCCTAACCTCTTCCCTTCAAATTCCACAACGGATTATTAAGTTATAAAAAAATCTATGCAGGCGTGATACTTCATGCTGCATTTCGGAAGTTGAGCCCTGTAAAGCAACCTTCAGTGGGAAGAAGTAGGTAGTTGGTTAATCAAACAAACTATGATGCACTTACCTTTATCTAGCACGTATTAGTTCAGTGATTCAAGAGCCTTTGGTATAGAAGATTTTGGGGGTTACACTGTAGATTTTAAGGGACAGGACTTTCGTACAGAAGATCAGGCACTGTAAAGAGGTTGGATTATTTTTTGTTTGGCTTAACAGTAATCAATGTTCAGAATAAATGATGAGCTATCAAATATATCAATTGTTGAGATTATTAATTTATTCATAACGCTTGAGTTTATACAACTGGAATTGAGCTTTTGGATGATTCGTAATGGGTTAAGCACACTATTGTTTGCCATTCCACATTTCTAATTCTTTTCTTATTTCCTAACGACAATTGGACAATTGAACAAGGATAGATCCTTTTCAGTTGCTCATTTATCCATGACTGAGCATGTTATATGTATGCGTGTATGAGCCCGTGTTCCAATTTATATTAGGGTCTTAAAAAATTGTTGCTTAAACATAGTATAAATGGGTTTTAAATTAATATATGTTTGAGATATATTATTATTATTATTATTATTATTATTGTTGTTATTATTGAAATGGGTGTTTAATCGAGTCTAACATGTAAACTTCAAATTAGTTTTGTATGATTGAGAAAGAGATTATTATCCTTTTAAAACCAGTGTAACAGGGATATCTGTTTGTTTTTTGGTTTTACTTTTTAATAGTTAAATCCTTTTTATAACCTAAAAGGAATAACATATTTACGAAAAATAGTTTTACCCACTCACTCCAAGTAAATGATCAAAATTTCTCACACTCTTGTTTTTTTGCATTTAAACATACGCTTAAGTTTATTTTATTCTCCTTTATTTCTATTTTCATTTTTCTTCCTCTATTTTATTTATAACTCATTTATCATTTTTGATAAGTATAAAGGGCTAACTGAGAAATTTCTAGTGGCAATAAATAACTTGAAGTTCATTTTGTGCATATTTAGATTCATATTGGAATATCTGTTTCCTCCACCAATGTCAGTGTTATAGTGTTTTCTTATGTTTAACATCGCATGTAAATATGTATTCATCTTTGAATAAAAACAATCTCACAAAGCATAACTTTATAAAGGACAGAGGAAAAGATTGAAGATGGCGAAGAAGGCAGCCTATACTCATTTCTTTGTTTGGAGACTGACAGCACACATAAAAAGGACAGGAGTTTACACTATTTGTTTCATCTACTTTATATCCATCCAAATTTCAATAGAGAAAAGAGTTAATTATTTTGCGAAAGATAGAAATATTTTTTTTTTAATTTGAATATTTATATTATTAAATACATATATTTTTCTTTATTTTATATTTTCTCTTAATGAAACAAATTCAATTATTTTTTCTTTCGTTTTCTCTATAACAAAAATCTTCAAAGTTATATTTTTTCACATTTTTAAAATAAAAAATTGACTTATATTACCCCTGGAACTTCAACAATGTCTCATCTGTACCATTTGAAAAATAAGTATGTGATTCTAATGTGATTCGGTTCCAGTCCCCAAAAAAAAGAAGTTAAAAGTGACAAATAATATTCTTGTCGGTTGACTTCAGTTGGACTGGATGGAGAGCTCCGCTTCTGGTCTGTCTCCTCTTGGTGCACTGGAACAACGCTCTGCTGGAACAGAGGGGGCTCTACCTGTTGATCGCACTCTAACGATCAAGTCAGTGAGAGCATACAAAATAAGTATTCAGTTTCAATCTTAAGTATTTAGAAACAACGTATCTTTACCGGGGGTCTCAAACCCCTTTTATAGATTTCCCTTCAACAACTTCTGTTAATGAGAACATAATCTCAACAGAAAGCATATAATCATATCAGAAAAACCACTTGTTCACCTGCACCTCTTATCTTCGGGTGCTAACAACAGGAAAATATTTTGTCTACATGTGCACCATTATTCTTGGGTGCTAACAACATTATTCTCAACAACTTTTATTTACATTTAATTAGCGTATGTGTTATAAACAAACAGAATATTCTTTATATTTTAATTGTCTTTTTCGAGTTGTCTTACCGGCACTGGGATGAGCTCCTGGCCCACCCTTTGGGCTCATGTTGGCCCAAAAATCGAGCTGACCATACCAAAGTGCTTGGATCGAGGTCCCGAGCACTACTATCCAGTACACAAGCCCCCAGGCTCGAGCCGAGCTCGACTAGGCGAAGAGGCTTACCAACGTTTGGTGGCTGACACGAAGTTTTCCCAATGAGTAGGTGATGCGCAGTTGCCGAAGCGTTTCTGATGAGACGTTTCACCATACTGGATCTAGGGCGTACACGTGGCGTAGTATCGATGACCAAAAAGCACTGCCGCTTCATCTCCCTCTTTAAACACTAAAAAACCCATTTCTCTTTTTACTCTTCACGCAACCTTCGTACCTCAGCATTCTTGCGCTCTCAAACCTTTCCTATAACAAAAAGCTTCCTTCACACTTCTTCTTTAGAATTAGCTATCACACCAGGTATTTTCCTTCCATTAATCTGTATTATCGAATACTCATTCACTTTACCGATTTCATTGTAGGAACTAGGATTTTCTTTCGATTCACCTTCTTTTTTCTGAATTGTTATTCCTTTGCTTTCTTTGTTTGAACTGTGATTTCCTTTGGATTCATTTTCTCTACCCTAAAATGCTTGTATCTTTTGGATTCATTTTCTCTGCCTTGAACCGTTTGTATCTTGTTTGTGTTTGTGCTTAAGTGCTAGTTATCTCTGCGATGGATTACAATGTTATGTACCCTTGGGCTAAAAAAGACCTTTTGAAAGAAACCTTTTATTATACAACCCATATGCGTCTTAGATAGTTAAGAGAGAATGGTTGTACCATGAGTAAGAGATATGAGAGTCATGTAAAAACCGTAGAGTGTAGAGAGGGCGAGCTTATCTGTTGTTATGAGTCCTCGGACCCTAAGGGTCCGTTCTGTTTCTTTTATGCTACCTTTTTCAAAAAGGTCCTCTTACATCTCCCATTGTCCATCTTCAAAAAAAGAGCTTTTGACCGAGCTCAATGTCGCCCCTGCCTAGCTACACCTTAATAGTTGGGCATTCATTCGTACTTTTATTATTTTGTGTGCTTAGTTCGGCATCTCATCGTCTGATGAAGTCTTTTTATACTTCTATGAAGCTAAACACACAAGTAGTAAATTGTGGGTGTCCCTTGAACAGTGCCCCTAGAAGAGCCGTGCTTTCCCTCTTCAGTCTTCATATAAGAATTTCAAAGGAAAATTTGTTAAAGTTTGAGCCTCAAGAGGAGATTCAACCCTTTTGGATGGACTTCCCCTATATTGGACCCCTGGGCCCAAATTCTAGAGTGCTCGACGCTTGGAAGATCTATCACCAAAAGATTAAGGGATCTTCCAATTCCTATCGAGCCTGAAGGTCGTCTTCGACACCTCCTACTTAATAACCAAAGAGTACATTCCCGGTGCTCTGAGCTTATATTGTTACTCCTCATTTCCACTTTTGGTGAATATAATTCTGGTACTACTTATTAAGCATTTACTTATTTTCTTTGCAGAAAGAATGTTGACTCATATAAGCAAGGTGGAGCTAGCTGAGATGGCTAAAAAAATGAGGGCAACTGCCAATATGCCCAAGGATTCTTTAACTCAGAAAAAGAAGGCTCAAATCACAATTACTCAAGCCCTGGCTAAGCAGGACGAGGAAACCACCTCAGGGCTTGTTTTCAAAATAAAAAGGAAAGAAACTGCACCCTTACTGAGCATTCTCACTCGGATGGTCGAGCCCCCTATCAGGACGTTGTTCCCTCAGAAGGTCAGGCTCCGCACCGAGATGTAATTGTCATCCAAGAAGGCGAAGCAGAGAGCTCTAAGGGGAAGAGCTTGTGGGATTCGACTTCGACGTCCCAATCCATGGTGAACACGTCTTCCCGCCCAACGATGACAAGGACAGGCTCATGGTCCTTGACAAAGACCACATGTTTCGCGACGCCATGAAGCAGATTGGGCAGGCCTTTGCCATGGGTTGCTTGGCTGTTTCTAAAGCACGAAGTTGGAAATCTGCAGAAGATTAAAGGGTTGTGGAGCTTTAGAGGGAGGTAGAACACCTATGGATCGATATCATTTGCTTGAACAACCATGCCCGAGCTGAAGCCACACGCCTTACTGATCTTCATGAAGAAACCAAGCGACTCCTGGCCGAGAAGGCTCAAGAAGCTTTGAGCTTAGCAGAAGAGAAGGACAAACTCTTGTCCAAAATTGAAGAGTTGGAGAATGACGTATCCCGCCGAGAGAAGGACCTCACTAAGGCCAGGGAATCTTTCAAGCAAGATAATGCCCAATCCTACCTTGTAGGATTCGAGGCAGCCATCGAACAAGCATCAACGCTCCATCCCGATCTGGTCTCAGAACTCGGCCCGGGTAAAACCGTGGTCGATGGCCAACTAAGGTATGATTAACATAAACATTTTATGGTCTGTAATATGCTAAATTCTCTTAACATTTGAATAGTTTGAACACTTTATGATTTTATGTTATCAGTACCTTTGCTTTTTCTAGTAAAAATTGATAGCAAGAGGGGGGGATGAATTGTTTTATGAAAGATTTTTTCGCAAATACTTGCTTTAGAATGAATCCTTAACAAACAACTTAGATGAGCACTTAAGGAAGGCAATCAAACAATCCAACAAAACAGTTATCAGAACTTCAACCGGTTAAAGTCACGATTTAATCGGTTGCTTATAGCAGCGAAAATATCAAACACTTATTGAGTTTGAGAGAAAGAGAGATTTACACACAAATATTATACTAGTTCACTCAATCCTTGAGCTACATCCAGTTCTTAGTCAAATCACTGAGTTCCACTAGCAATCAATCACAGATTACAAGCATACACCACAAAGAGGTGACTTTGAATCCCACAAAGCCTACTCACCCCCTTTGCACACAAAACACTTCAAGACAGAACACCCTCTGCCTTTACAAGATTTCGACAACAACCAGTATGTAGAAGAACAATTACAAGATACTAAACAGGATAGAAAGCACCTGGATTTATAGAACCAGAGATCCTATGATCAACACTTGTCACCACACAACAAAGCTTGAAAGCACCCTTGCTTTTTAAAACTCTTTCACAAACCAAAAACTCTTTCTCAAATCTGAATGAATACTTGTTGTATTTCTCGTGTCTTTTGATTTGAAAATGAAACTATATTTATAGCCTTTGAAAAGCTACCGTTGTAGGCAGTTTTGATACACTAAATAAGTTAAAACAGGTTTTCAAAATAATGTTATGAAAACATACATTTAACCGGTTGAAATGTGTCAAGCAGTTACACAACTAATTTAAAAATAGTTTCACAACTTCCAGCCAACTAAGTAACAAACAACCAGTTATTTCGATAAATCAATCGGTTGTTTTTCCTTTGCTTGGAAAAAACACTTAGTTGTTTATAACAGATTTAATCAAGCTTTGTGTAGGCTTTCAAGGACTAATCTTACAAAGATTCTAAACACCCTAATCTAAACCCAAACCTAGAAAGCAGCAGAACTTCAGGCTTCATGTGGATTTGATACATCAAAGCTCCCATCTTCAACAATATCCCCCTATTTGATGGAGAAAAATCCTTGGGATGCTTCAGGAATGTTCTTTGTTTAGAATCTATTGAATTCTGCATTCATTGAAAAGACACAAGGTAATCTAATCCAAAACAGATATGCACCAGATACTAGCTCTCATTTGGTGATTTCCAAAAAGGAACATCAACCAACTCAGATGAGAAACCAGCACACATACAAAGGTGCAAAAACAGATAAAAAATTGGTTATTTAGCAAGAATAACCGGTTAAAATTTTGTAAAATAGTGTTAACAAAACTTAAATCTAAACTAGTTAAAACAGTTAAATAAATGTTCAAATCAGAAATATTACAAACTAAACTAGATCATTACAAACTTCCAAATCTTTCCCCCTATTTTTCTCATAAAAAAGACGAATGCTAGGATTTTAAAAACATTATAAAGAAAAAATTGAAAGCAAATAAGCTAGAAAGAAGGATTATCCTCCCTTTCAAATTGCAGCTCCAAGATCTGTCTCTGGACTTCCTCAATTTGCTCATCTAGTGTGGAAAAACGTGTGTCCATGTTGTTGAACCTTGACTCACACATGTCGTAGAGGTTCCTTTGATTGTTAGCAAAGGTGTCCATACGATTGATCATCAGCCTTTCAAAAGGTGACATGGTAGTCATTCTTTCACCCATATTGATGTCATTGTGATCATCCTCTTGAGTTTCAGCAGCAGGTTCATTTTGCATTGCTGCCTCCTCAGGTTCATCACCTTCATTTGTTCCACTTGGGATAGCTTGGTCACCATCCTTGCTCACCTATCTTCCACCAATCTTAGTAAATCCCATCTTACTAAGGGATCCACTATTGATCTCACTAGAGGGCTTGATTACCTCAGCTAGCTCTCCTTTTATGTTCACTTCAAAATAATGAAGAAACTTAGAAATCAAAATGGCATAGGCATAATGAAAGTCACATAACCTCATGGCTTTTTGCATGTGTTATTTGATTGTGTGAATCCAGTTGATCTTCACTTTGTTCATGATACAGTGGATCAAAAGGAGATCTCCTCCAAAGAAGGTTGAATGATTGCTCCCCCTAGGTGTGAGAATCCATGAAACAATGAAAGCCACAAGCCTTTCATTAAGCTTTAGTCCTCGAACAGAAAAATTCCTCACTTTGGAGTGGGGATTCTTGAGACAACCTTTGTAAAACTGGATTTTGTTGAAATCTTCCATTACTCCAAGGTTTCCCCTATTGATCCTCAGTTCAGAGGATTTCAGCCTCGTCACAGCAGACCATACATCACTTGTGATGACCATATCTACACCCTTGACATATGAAATAAGTGAGTCATCACTAAATTAAAGGTTAGTGTAAAATACCTTCACTAGATCAGGATATATGTTCCAGTGAGCTCTAGGAATCTCTTCAATTTTTGTTCCTTGAGGATACTTCTCACAGAATCCAGCTTCTGCTGTTTCATCCATGTGAAGGAGACCACTTTTGGTGTGTTCACATTCTTTCTACTTGTTTCAAGTAGATACTTGTTGATGAAAGTAGCATCACCCAAAAACCATCCTTCAAGCTTTCCAGTGCTCTTAACACCCCTATATTTCATCCTTTTTGATGAGGGAGGAGTGCCAGCCATTGCTCAAATCAGAAGAAATTTCCGCAAAGAAGGCTTTAGAAAGGATTGTAATAACAGTTGTAATAATTGGTTATTTGAGTGTGAAACTGCAGCTAAATGCACTTGGTTTTATAGCTGAGAAAACCTGGTCAAAGCTGGTTGTTTTCAACACAAAAAGCGAATAAAATCTGAGCCATAAAGTTGACATAGTTAGTCAAATAAAAAAGGTACAAATTCACATGTGATTTTGACTAAGCATTAAAGGTAAATATGATTTCCAAGATAAAAGGAATCTGATCTATTAAAAGCAGATATAACAGAGTTAAACTGTATTCAAACATGCAATTAATACAATCTTAACCATACACGTCATTGGGTTGAACAAAATCACAAACCAGAATTTAAAAAATTAAAAATAGATTTGCCGAGTTTTTGTCAGAGAGAAAACAATCGGTTGTTTCGAAGAAACAATCGGTTGAATGTCTGTTCTGATGAAAAACAAAAAGATTTTCAATTTCTCATGTTGTATTCAATAAGTATTGCTTACAGGATATCAATTGTATAAAAAGTAGATGGAATACACAGTAATTATGAATCAAACATAAAGTATAACTATCGAATTCAATTTAAGCAACAATTGTTCTTAACAAAGAAGAACTAAGAACTTTATTCTTAGATTTCAGATTACACAAATGTATGTAGTTCATGAAATTAGCACAAGACATTGGTATGTACAAAAATCCTCTTGAGGTCCTGTCCTTAATGAACCTTCAATCCCTTAAAGAATTTGAGACCTTCTGTGTTAGTTTTGTCTTTTGAACCAATAATACATCTAGGAATCCACTTAAAGATGGCCTTAGGTACAAGAGATTTACGAAACCTGCAGTACCTGACAGAGTGACCTTTCTTCATGCAGTAAAAGCATGTAACAACCGGTTAAAACGACTTTTTAACCGATTGTTTTTGTGGAGCATGTGAAAAAGGTTTTGAAACTTTATTTTTCTTGCTCTGAGGGTAGAAACCTAAACCTGATTTTCCTAAAACACAGTTTTGATAAGCAAGAATATCTACAAAATTGGACTTTCCAGTTGTAAGCTTGTCCAAGGTTTTCAAAAGATAGTGGATCTTCTTTTCAAGAAGTTCAAAATTTTCACAAGCTTTTGTCTTACAACTGCAAGAAGAATTTTTGTAAACTACCTCCAGATTTTCAAAATCTTCTTTTGTCTTGCTTAGCTCTTTCTCTAGAGACTTAGCTCTATTTTCCAGCCAATTATCCAATCCTTTCAACCGGTTGAGAGAAAGTGCCAATCGATTGGCTTCATCATGGGTGTCATTAAAAGCATCAAGCAATTGATAGTAGGTGGTACCTTTACTTGATGAAGTAGAACTCATGATACTTGTTACTGATGCTAGAAAACACATATTAGCTTCCTCATCATCTGAAGAAGTCGAGGATGAGACATCATTGTCATCCCAGGCTACATATGCTTTCTTAGCTTTTCCCTTTTTCTCCTTTTTGAAGTCTCATTTTTCTTTGACTTCATTGTTTGGACATTCAGCCTTGATATGACCCTATTCTCCACAACCATAGCAAGTATACTTATTAGAATTGAATTCACTAGGTTTCTTTAAACCATACCTTTTAGAAGCTTGTCTCTTTCTCAAGATTTTGATGAATTTTCTTGATAACAGACTTATGTTCTCCTCTTCACTTCCACTGGAAATCTGGTTGCTGCTTGCAAGCCTTAAGAGCTATGCTCTTGTTGTGCTTGTCTTCACTCTCTTGGACAATAAACCTATGAATCTCAATCTCATGTTCTCTAAGCTTACCAAACAGAGATGCCACAAACATTGAGGCGAGATCCTTTGATTCAGAGATGGCAGTGACCTTTGGCTGCCATGTTCTATCAAGACACTTCAGTATCTTGATGTTAAGCTCCTCTTCATCAAACATCTTACCAAGACTCATAAGATGGTTCACAATGTGAGAAAACCTCTTTTGCACATCACAGATAGATTCTCCCTTTTGCATCCTGAACAATTCATACTCTTGAATCAGAGCATGCTTCCTAGCTCTCTTGACATCAGTTGTGCCTTCATGTGTGACCTCTAAGATGTTCCCCATTTCTTTAGCCGAGCTACATTGTGAAACCTTGAAAAACTCATCACAACTTAGAGTAGATGTTATAATATTTTTAGCTATCCAATCAAACTTAGCTTTCTTATTTTCTGCCTCAGTCCACTCGGATGAAGGTTTATTAACAAAAACCTCATCTCTCTTGACTTGAGGTATGAAGGGACCATTTTCAATTGATTCCCAAGTACCCTTATCAGTTGAGTGTATAAGATTTTCATTCTTACTTTCCAAAACTAATAATTAACCCCACAAAACAGTGGTGGCTTGTTTACAGAAGCACCTTCCCCAAAAGGCATTTTATCAGCCATCAAAAAAGATTTTAAAAGAAAACAGAAACAAGAACTTGAGTAATTTTCAAGAACCTAGCTCTTGATGCCAATTGTAAGAATTGATGGCTTAAACAAGAGGGGGGGGGGTGAATTGTTTCATCAAAGATTTTTGCAAATAGTTGCTTCAGAATGAATCCTTAACAAACAACTCAGATAAGCACTTAAGGAAAACAATCAAACAATCAAACAATCCAACAAAACAGTTATCAGAATTTCAACTGGTTAAAGTCACGATTTAATCGGTTGTTTATAGCAACGAAAATATCAAACACTTAGAGAGATTTACACACAAAGATTATACTGGTTCACTCAATCCCTGAGCTACATCCAGTTCCCAGTCAAACCACTGAGTTCCACTAGCAATCAATCACAGATTACAAGCATACACTACAAATAGGTGACTTTGAATCCCACAAAGCCTACTCACCCCTTTGCACACAAAACACCTCAAGAAAAAACACCCTCTGCCTTTACAAGATTTCGACAACAACCAGTATGTAGAAGAACAATTACAAGATACTAAACAGGATAGAAAGCACCTGGATTTATAGAACCA
>Ga0123342_1007500_pt1 | contig 14355 bp, 11 predicted proteins | sample Turbeawhitnodule_FD_89960 | JGI IMG/M metagenome (GOLD analysis project Ga0123342, IMG submission 89960) | Root nodule microbial communities of legume samples collected from Mexico - Turtle bean Mexico white nodule | ecosystem: Host-associated > Plants > Roots > Nodule | place: Mexico: Nepantla...
TATAAAATTTTAATTAACTAAAATTTATACAAAAAAGTCTCATATTTTATTATTTAAATATTTTTTAAGGAAAGGGTAAATTTGTAAACTTCTATTTTACACATTTAAAAAAAATAAAAATCTACTTACAACTATCATATCACTCACAAACTTCAATAAATTTTCTTCACAAATCCACTCTAATATACTCTAATCCAAACAACCTCACTTTCTTTACACTTTCCTCTCAAATCACTCCAAATCTACTCTCTCAAATCCTCTCCTCAATCCAAATACACTCTAAGAGCATAACATTGTCAAAAGGCCAAGAGCTTATGTCTTCTTGATTCTTAAACTTGTATTTCTTTTTCACTTGAGTTAATGTTTGGCTCCATTTGATGTCTTTTAATGTGAAAACTCTCATCTATGCAAAGTTTATGAGATTATCCTTATTCTGTTTCTTTCTTGTCATGATTTATTGAAGTGTGAAACATTATAAATGTTGTGACAGAAAAAACAATTGATTGTTTCACCTTTGGCAGCATTGATTTAAGGCTGGTTTAATTCTCTGTGCATTGGTTCTGTTGTTGATTCCTTCCAAAGGTTGTTATAAGTCTAAATTGCATTTATCATGACTTTGAATCCGCTTTGGAAGGAAGTTATGTTGGTCATAAATGAAATATATTTCATATCTTTTTGGAAAATTAATTGATACAATAAACATAAAATAATCCCTAATTTATGAATTTATACAGTTTTACATATTTTGAAAGAGACATTGACATGCCACTGTACATATACATGTCAAATTTGTTAGAATTTGCAGTTGGAGACCAGGACCTTAATATAAATATAATTCAATTTTTTATAATGTAAGTATCTTTACATATGTTTTAGTTTACTTTATGTTAAATTATTATTGATTATGCTTTAACTAATAACTTGTATGTATTTTTCTGGAGTTTCTATCAATGAAGGGAATCAAGATGTCTATGGATTCTTGGATCCCTATTATATTAATCCAATTGGAGCAAAGAAATATGAAATTCAGTCATACATCACTAACACTTTAGGAAAAGAGGGAAAACAAATTTAACATTGCCCTTATATTAATGAGTAAGTTCAATTATAAGTCGTCAATTATTACTATTTCATGTTTTAAATATTTACTAACTCTTTTCATGGATGATATAGGGATCATTGGTAGTTACTTGTCTTGTCCACAGTTGATAAAAATGATGTGTGGTTTTGTTCCTTACACAAGAAATCATCCACATATCTAAAGCATATAATTGATGTGTAATTACACTATAAACTTAATTGTGTATGTTACTTAAACATCTACTAATGCGGTTTTTTGTATTAATCAGTTCATAGCGTGGATATAACATCCTCAAAGGTCGATCCAATTCAAATTATCAAAATATGACATGGTTGATACTAAAGGTTTGTAATTTTTGTCTTTCTCTTTTTATTGTTTATCAATATTAACTTTTAATTTCTATTGAATTATAGTGTCATAGACAACCGAGAGGATACGAGTGTGGCTATTACATTATGCAATGGATGATTACCATTGTAAGAGCAGACATTACAAGGGATTAGGAGTAAGTAATAATATTTAAATTATTCTTTATAATTTTTTAACATATATGTATCTTAACACTAGTTAAAGTGAACCTTATTTTGTAATGTAGTTCTTTATGGATGAGAGTCCACTACCTTTGGCTACCATAGAATATGTGAGACATGCTTGGACCACATATTTCTGTGATTTCTATAACTCTATTATAACTAATCAATAGTGTAGAAATTAGAAAGATAGATAGATAGATAGGAATATGTTATTAGTGTTTGTAATACATTTTTATCAATATATATAATTTGATTATCTAAATTTATGTATTTGGCTGGCTGGATTTTAATTGAACAAATCAATTTAGATGGGAATTAACATTAAACAAAATGAACTAAAAAAAAACACCCATAAAAATAGCAGTTATGACCAAAACCGCCATTTTATACCTCTCGAGAGGGTATAAAACGACAATTATGGTAATAACCTCCATTTTAGTGCATCATCTGTGCTGAAGTTGGGGAGGGTATAAAACAGTGATTTTTACCAGAACTTTCGTTTAATAACTCATGCATGTATTGTATATACAAGTTATGGGAAGGTGTAAAACAGTTGTTATGATCATAACCGCCATTTTAGTTTGACATTAACACGAGAGTCAAATAGTCATCATCTTTGTCTGAAGAGAATAGACTACGTGCTGAAACACAGCGATCCGAAAGCTGTTGTTTTGATGCTAAAATAAGTACCGTTTTTCACCTTTTTTTGCAGTAGTGATTTATACTCTTTATTTATTAAATATAATAACTTACTGAAATTTAGATATATTTGTGAATTTTCAATGAGGGGAAACAAGATACGTATCGGTTTTTAGACCCTCAAATCATTCAATCACTGGGTAACAAAAAGTCATAAACAGAAATATACATCACCATTGCCTTAAAGTATAGAGGAAAAAAAGTATATTGTTTTGTATACCCATGAGTAAGTCCATATTCATTAAATAAGTTATACTAAATTATTGAAATAAGAGAGAATAACTAAATTTTTATGTAGGCGTCATTGGCAACTACTGATCATATATGTTCAAGATTATACCGCTGCATGGTTTTGCTCCTTGCATAAGAAACCTTCTAACTACTTTAAACACAGACAATTTCATTTAACATGTATTATTACTTATACATTGCATAATGTTTTGTGTTATAACATGAAATCTTATTATTTCAATGCTTATTCTAGATATAACATGTTGAGTAGGAGGGGAAGTGCAAACTCAAAAAAACTTACTTGGATGCATCTTAAGGTATTTAAAGTATATTTGTTCACTCATTTTAATGTGTGTCATTGATTCATTTAATAACCTTTATTTTGATGTGTACTACAATAAGCAATCTAAAAATTATGAGTGTGGTTACTATATGATGCAGTGGATGTCAACTACTGTTCGAGCTGAAATTGATAGAGACTGAGATCAAGTAATACATCAATACACAAAGACATTAAAAGATGGTGTTTATTATATATGAAATAATTCAAACAAATTTCAAATGTCATAGTTTTTCAATGACCCACATCCGCTAAATTTGGAAGTATTAGAGTATGTTAAGACATAATGGTCAAAATATTTTGTAACCATGTATAACACCTTAGGATAGATGAATGATTAGAATGACATTATAATTTTTTTTGTTGATTTTTTTCGTATACAATTACTTATGTTAAATTATGATGTTATATGTACTTATTTATCTGAAGTCTTTTATATTTAAATTATGATATTATATGTAGCTAGAATTTTGATGCATTGCATAATTTTGTCTGGAAATTTGTTACATTATGCAAAACGAAAACATGTATAGCAGTATTCAAAAATTCATAAAAGAAAATGGTTATAGACAAAAACCATTCTAAAAAAGTCATTTTTAACGACAATTTCTGATTACAATCATTGTTAAAATCCTTTCAAAAGACTTTTAACGACGTTTATGATTAGAACTGTCGTTAGAAATAACTATCATTCAAATTAGTATCGTAATTTTTGTTTTATAACGACGATTAAAACCGTCGTTAAAAATTATTGTTTTTTTAATGATATCTACATAAACGTATAAAACCGTCTTCAAATATTATTTTTAATCGTAATCAAAGACTATTTCTATATACCAATACACTTTAATAATGTTGGATAAATCTAAGATGTTTTTGTCCATTTTAAAAATTTTGATTCACTTTTTTAGAATAGTCCATTCAAATGGTAATAATGTAATTTTTCATAAAGACATTTTTATATGTAATTTAGTTTATGTTGGTTTATTTGTTACTCATTTCATGCTATATTCCTTAAAAAAGTATAGTACTCAACCAATTTATTTTAACAGTTGTATAATATCATAGATTGTCTTGTAAAGCCTCTCACAGTTATATGTATATGTATAAGTCCTTCCCTTTATTTCGATAGCACGTTATACAGAAAACAACTCATGAATACTAATTGATAACAATGGAATGCCCTAAAACCCTTAATCTACTTCAAACATCCACATACTCTCACTTTGTTTGTCATTTTTGCAAATATATTTTTCTTCGGCTTCTTTGAGGGCTCCATTTCCACACCAGTGGATGGTTGTGCACTTAATTCAGGCCACAGAGTCACACTCAGCTCATGTAATGATTGTGCACTCAGTCCAAGTGACTCCATTCTCATTGTAATTGAGTGACCATATATCAGATACACAGCTGTTTTCTTAGCAGTGATTCCATGACCAACTCCTACAAAAATCTCCACGTTGTCTCCGGGTCCTAGATTTGATATTACACCCTGCCAATCTTCATCAGTAAAGAACATTGTTGTTTCTTGCTTATATATCTGAATGGTGCACTTTGTGTAATTAAAGATGAAGACACTAGTAAGACTTTGAGTTGCCATGTTTTCAGGGGTTGATGAATAAACAACACACAACAACATTCCCTTCATGCGACAATCACTATCTTCAGGAACTTGAAAAGGTACTGAATAACCTTCTCCTGTATAGGCTAACCAATAAGGATAATTGTCCCCTGGAAGCACAAAATCAGTGGAACTATTGCTTCTCAATACCTAGTATCATGCAGCAAAGCTTAGTTATTTATATATATGATATCCAAGTGGATACTGCATAAAAAAATAGACAAGGAAATGAATTCAGTCAACAAACAAAAAGCACCAATATATATATACAACAGAAAGTAGGAGAGATTTGTATTTCAGGTTGTGAAACTCTTACGAAAAGAAAAAGTTGCAGAACTGATATGCCATGAATAGGTAACGTAAGGTAGACACAGAAAAAGAGAGAGAGAAGAACCTTTAATATGCTATTGCTAAGCATATCGAAGACTTGGTGGTAGCTTCCCATTCCAATCAAATACGATGCCATAGAATTTTCTGAATTTTGTAATAGATATGCATTTTCCGATTCAGAAAGGTTCACATTGCATAACTCATGCAGAACTAGTCTTAGTTCTTGAGTTATCTGAAAATCTGAGTCGCATTGTACAGAAATACTTCGAAGTTTTGAAAGGTCACTCAGCTTTGATAATAGGTTAACCAAATTATTATCCTGTATATCCATGGAGACTATAGATGTTGGCATGATCCCAAATGGTTGAATACAGGCTGAAAGTCCTCCTGTATGTGACATCCAAGACCATATGAGATAAGGAAATACATTTCGTGCCAATCCTTCATATCCACAAAGGGATATATATCCAATCTTTTCGGATCTTACTATGGAAAAAGGTACTTGTTTTAGACTAGTATTGTCTGCAATTAGAGTTGTTAAGGATTCCATCTGCCCTATGGCTTCTTCTAACTTGTCAATATTTGAACAACCAGAAAGGATGAGTGTTTGTAATGACGTTAACTTATAGATAACCATCGGAAGATTGCCAAGGCATCTACAATCCTTCAAGTTTAATAGAAGGAGGTTATTTAGATCTCCAATTGAATGGTGTACTTCATACAAGCTTGGACAATCTTTGAGAATGAGCTTCTCAAGATTTGGTAGTTTTGAAAAATCTGGGGTCTTTGATAAGTACTTGGAATGACTAAGATTGAGAAATTTTAGCCTCTCCAGAAACTGCAAGAAAATTTAAAACTGAAAGATTAGCAAAGTATATGGCAGAAAAAATTAATAAGACAACTTACTGTATTATAGATACATTTGGTGTTGTTCTTCAATCAAATTTGCATGTAATTCATTTAGTAAAAAGCAAATTACCAAAGTAAAACTTCAAATTTAATTGGAGAACAACACCGATTGTTATAGAGTATGTGAGTTTTTGTCCAAATTAATATTGTCATCATAGAAAATATCAGGTAATATGTATACCTGGGGCACCTTCCATACTAGTTTAAGATAACTGTATTTTAAGTCAATAGCAACTATGTTTTCCTGATAAAAGTTTTCAGGAATGTGTGTTAATGAAAATGCTTTCCAATGAAGCCATCTCAGTTGTTTGGGAAGATGCCCATAATCTCCCGCTAATTGTACATGATCAAGTTGCAAAAGTCTCAGTCTCTTCATTTTCTCAAATGTTTCAGTACTGAAACAAACTCCGCTGGTTCTTTGCATCTTCAGAGCCAATCCCTCAATCACTCCTGTTCCCTATGAAAAACAAATGAAAAAGAAGTTAAATATTGGCTGTTTTCACATGAGAAAGTTGATAAGTAATACACATCTAGAAGCTAAATACTTTGAAAAGGTAAATGTAAATGGTTTTAAACCGAAACTTGAAAGTTATGATTCAGAAAACAAAAATAAAAACTTTTCTTATGGTGTTCATGATATATTGAGGATGATTGATAGTTCAAAAAATAGTAAGAGAAGGTTCTTACAGTATTTTCTGTCAATATACCAAGTACATCATCATGAACCCACAATCGACTGCGCTTCTGTGGTTCTAGTGGTGAACTTTGACGAACAATTTCTCTTCCCATGTCTCGTAGCAAATCATGAATTCCAAGTTTGTTATTCTTTTCAACTTTTATGAGGCTCCTTTCTACCAGGACTGTTATTCCAATTTCAGCATGAAGTCCACAACCATTGAGTATCTCAGTGACATAGGCTCTGTCCTTACCGATAAAGAAGCAGCATATGTCAAGGAATATGTCCTTCTCCATATCATCGGTTAAACCATCATAGCTTATTTTCAATTTCTCTTGTATCTTATCATTTGGTATTTCTTTTAGTTTTGATAATACACTTTTCCACTCTTTTCTTCTTCTCTTGTATAGATAAGATCCAAGAACTTCAAGAGCTAGAGGTAGTGATCCACAGTAAGTGACTACTTGCTTTGAGTGTTCAAGGAAATCTTCTGGTGGATTTGCTTCCTTAAAAGCATGCCAACTGAAAAGCTCAAGGGACTCAATCTCATTCATTTCCTCCACTTCATATACATGGTCAACATCAAGCACATTGAGTAGACGTACATCTCTTGTTGTAATGATTATTACGCTTCCTTCCACAATCCCATTACCATTTCCACATAGTTCATCTAACTGTCCAAATGTGTTCACATCATCGAGCACAACTAGTACTCTTTTTGTGGCAAGCGTTTCCCTGATCATAGCTTTTCCCCAATCAATGCTATAAACCTTGATCTTTTCTGTTTTAAGGATATCTGAAAGAAGTCGTTCTTGTAAATCAATCTTCCCTTGATCTCTTTGCCAAACTTCTCTAATATTTGCTAGGAAACTTCTATGTTTAAATTCATATCGAATTTCATTGTAGATGGCTTTGGCTATGGTTGTTTTACCAATCCCTCCCATTCCCCAAATCCCTAATATATAAGCTCCTCTTGTTTGCTTTCTAAGAAAACCAATACAGTGTTCCACCCGAAGTTCCAATCCAACTGGAAACTCTGTAATAGACATGTATGTTCTATCTAGTTTTTCCAAAACTTCACTAACAATTTCCTTCACAACCAAGTTTTCATTTCTGCAAACAAAAAAGAAAACATAACCCGAAATGTTAATGGGTACAAATTATAGGAGATCCTAAAATACAATCAGTTGCATAAAGCCTTTGGCACTGTTGATCTCCTGTCTTTCTGCCGTAGTGTTCTTAGCAGAAACTTTTACTAAACCTTTTACAAGTATATCAGAGAAGCCATAAAGATACTATTTAATTTAAGTATTAGAAGAAAATGATAAGGAAGTTCATAACTCACGCACCCTACTCAAGTGAGTTAGATTCCTTTACAAGAAAGAATAATAGATGGATAGACAAAAAGAAATCTAATAAATAAAAAGGAACCAAAAAGCATATGCATACCTATAACGTGAAACATCCCAACCTGCAAAACTTGCTGCTTCACTCAGTGCATTCTTCCATTGTTTCACGAGGTGGAGGTCACTATCTTTTTCAAAAATGACTTCGAAAGAAACATCCTGCAGTCTACGTAGAAACCAAGGGAAAACGTCGTAAAATACGGGCAAAACTACTTGACCTCTAGAAGAATGGCATTCCATGATTTTGACGAGTTCGTCGAGACACCATGTAGAGTAAATGTAGTTTTTGGAGAAAACAACAACGGAAATTTGAGACCCTTCTATTGCATGCCACAGTTCTGTTTTCAGCTGTTGTCCCTTGGCAAGCTTCTCGTCGTCCAGAAAAGTGTTGACACCGGCATTTGCAAGAGCGGAATAGAGATGAGAAACGAAGTTCTTACGAGTGTCTTCGCCCCGGAAACTGATGAACACATCGTATATCCATCGGGGTTTAGATTTTGAGGATGATGAAGCGTAAGGCATTGGTTCAATTCTATGAAACACGACCGAGTCAGTAAAAGCAAGAAAACAAGTTGATTCAATTTGGTGTCCATACGGCTTGTGGGAGTAAGTGAATGCATCGTAACTATGGTTAATAACGAAACTTCAACGACATTATCGAAGCACACAACGACAAGTTCGATGTGTTTTTCTTCCTTTCGTTCTCTACGAGGAAGTAAAACAACAATCACAGCAGTAAGTGGAAATAGTAACTGTTATAACTATAAAAGAATTTGCACTTAAGCTTTGCAAAAGATAAATTTGTGCTCTCTTTTAAACATCAACGAATTGTGAGCTTTTCCTTTTACAACTACATAAGGCAATGGACTTTCATCTCCGAAACTGCATGGCTGAGTTTTATGTGTGCAATTTTGCAATGGATTCTTATTTTTGTGACAAATGAGGTAAAATAAATTCTTACTATAATATTTTTATCTTTCATAACTTTAGCTACTAGAAGTGGTGGATATTGATTATCATATCATAGCAGATATGAAAAGTTAGGCATGATCACTTTGTATTTTAAAAGTGTAAGCTTATTAAATATGTAACAGTGGTACATACATATATTGATTTCCTTTCCTTCCTATCTCTAATATAAATCCAATATTGATCTACATTATGTAGAAATTAAAAATCTAAATGCATACTATTTAATAAAACTATTTTAAATTTTTATAAATTCATATCTAGATAATTAGATATTTTAAATTTAAATTCATATTTCCAAAAAAAGTAGTTTGAATATTTCTAAATTATTTTGATACCGATTTTAAAAATAGTTTTAAATATAAATTAAAAAAATTATAATAAAAATTTCTTTATTAGCAACTAATTATTATTTTCAAACAACAAATTAGATATTGAACTTTGGTATGTTTTGCATAAAGTTAGGGTACAGTGCTATGCTTTCTAAATTTAAGTTAACTGCATCTCACTTTTTATTAATAGCAAATGATGTATCTTTTAAGAGTTTAGTGTTGAGAGGTGAGTACCACATGGATTAGATCTTAAAAACCAATCTAAATCTAATTCCATATAAATAAATACATTGAAATTAAATTCAAAATCATTTTCTTTAAATTAGTTTGAAATTTTGTAAAACGAAAATCTGAAAAAAAAATAGATTAGGTTTTAAAGTTTGTTCCTACCGAAAATGAACTCGAGGAGTGCAACTTGACGAGGACTGCATGTTTCTCAGGGAACGAGCTTTCAGTTGGTCTCCGATCAGAGAGGGTACTTGCATAAGACTCTCCGATAGTAAGAGCACAAAGATGATGATGAATCCTTAATAAAGAGCTAAAAGTAAGAGTATAGAATAAAATTTAGTGTAGGAGTCATCACCTATTTATAGGTCTTGTTTGACTCAGATCATTAAGAAAAGCATTGAATGGTCATCATGTGATACAAATGGATTTTATAACAGTAACCTATAACCGCTAGTAATTTATAACCAGTTTATGGTTGATTTATGCGTCTTAAATATAATATTAAACGGGCAGTTATTGTCTGATTTGTGTCTTGATTATTATATTAAATGAGCAATTATTGGTCTGAATGTACGAGTCGTAATTGAGAGTATGTACATAAACCCCTAGCTCGAAATCTTTGAGGATGTACAGGTGGATTCTTTTTTATCAAAAAAAATAAAAATGAATTAAAGGGATATTAAGGAGTATCCCAACCCGTATACAAAAATCAAACTGGACATAAATCTGCAGCTATCAAGACCAGCAAAAGAACGGTTACAAAACTTTAAGACCACTATTGCATGGAACCAACACCTGCAAAATTGGCCACTGCCTAAGCCTAAAACTGTACACCGTAACAACATCTTCATCAAAAGCCCCATACATGACACCATGAAAGATTGGTGTGCTTCCATTCAAAAGTTCCAAAAATACAACACCGAGACTGTAAACATCACTTTTGTCAGTCAAATTACGTGTTAAGAAGTACTCTGAATCAAGGCAACCCGGGGTCCCTCTACCACATAGTGGAAACATGAGTAGGTACATTTACTTCAATATCTGGAACTGATGGGGAAAATCATGAAAGTCCAAAATCAGCAGCACCTAAGATTATTCCAACTTGTTTATCCCTGAACTTGAATAGGGAGTAGTCGCTGGTGTTTGACATTCAGTGTTGGGCTTGTTGCCGAATGCACAAGTCGAACACGAAAAGATGATGAAAGAGGTCTGAATCATCAATTCCTTCCCCAAAGCAGCACCTGCCAAATGACGATCTCTCCCGGCCTCAAGAACCTACACAAGACCAGCACCTACAGTTTGGGAGGTCCACCTGCAAAAGATTCTTCTTCGATACTTAAGTCAGTAGGAGCATAAATATGATGATGAATCTTTAACAAAGAGCCCTTTACTGAGAGAATCATCACCTATTTATAGTTCTTGTTGGACTCAGACCATTAAAAAAAGCATTGAATGATCATCATGTGATATAAATGGATTTTATAACAGTAACCTATAACCACTAGTAATTTATAACCAATTTATGATTGATTTATGCGTCTTAAATATAATATTAAATGGACAATTATTGTCTGATTTATGCGACTTGATTATTATATTAAATGAGCGGTTATTAGTCTGAATGTACTCGGTCGTAATTGGAGGTATGTACATAAGTCCCCCAGTTCGGAATTTGAGAAGATGTACAGGTGGATCAATTTGAAGGATGAACGAGTTTAGTTTGGACCAGTTTGGATTTTGTTTTTAGCTATGCTCGTGGTTGAACATTTCGTTCTTGATTGAACTTGCATTATTTTGCTTTGCTCTTGGTTGAGTGTCGTGCTCTTGGTTGAACGTTTCTAGTTCTTGATTGAATTTGTATTATTTTGCTTTGATCTTAGTTGAGCGAGTTGTTGTGCTCTTGGTTGAGCATTGCTAGTTTTGTATTGAACTTGTGCTTTTGCGCTCTTGGTTGAGCGTTGCTAGTTCTTTATTGAATTGTGACAAGATTGTGTTCTGAGAAAGTGATTTTATTTTGCTGAGCTTGCCTCATTAAAACCTTGCTTGGTAAAACCCTTCTTAGGGAAAAAAACTCGAGCTAAGGGAAAAGAGTACAAGTTCCCTCTTTTCAACTGTAATACATTTTTAAGTGGGTATTGTTCCACATTCTCGAAATTAACTTTCCACTTAACTCTTTGAGCTTGTATGCTCTGTTTTTCAAAGTATCTACTACCCAAAATGGGTCATCCCAGTTGGGTGTCAGTTTTCCCTCTTCTCGACATTTCCTTTCTTCCCCGACCTTTATCCATACAAGGTCTCCTTTTCGGAGTTCCCGCGCTTTGACACGGGAGTTATACCGCTGAGTTGTTCTCCCCTTGGCGGCATTCTCTCTTACCCAGGCATCTTCCTTGATCTCGTGGATGAGGTCCAGGTCTACCTTCAGGTTACCCGAGTTGTGCTCTTCCTCGAAGCTTTCTCTTCGCCTACCTCTACCAGAATCGTCGCTTATGCCCCGTAAGTGAGGCGAAATGGAGTTTCTTCCATGGAGGATTGGGGAGTGCAGTGGTATCCCCATAGGATGCCCGGGATTTCTTCTGCCCAAAGGCCTTTAGCAAACCCTACCTTCTTTCTCAATTCCCTGAGAATCACCTTATTGGCCACCTCCGCCTGATCGTTGGTATGTAAGATGCTCAACCGACGTCACACAGTTTTTATTCCCAACTGAGTTAGGAAGCCTTCAAACCCTTTGTATATACATTGTCTTCTGTTATCGTTGACTACTGAGTATGAGAGGTCATGCCTACATATGACATTCTTCTAGAAGAAGTGTTGGACCTGTTGGGCAGTGATCGTTGCTAGTGGTTCGGCCTCAATCCATTTGGTGAAGTAGTCTATTGTTATTATCAGCAATTTGACATGGCCTCTAGACTGTGGAAAGGGTCTTAGTATATCCATTCCACAAGTAGCAAAGGCCATGAAGGGATAATAGAGTATAATTCCTCTGAGGGAATGTCATATATGTATATACATTCTAGCTCCGGAGTGTACTCTGCAAATTCCTCGATGCAACTCGGCAAGGACAAAGGTCGTCTGCTCTTCATCTAGACATTTCAACAGTGGTGCCGAGAAGGATCTTCTAAATAACTCACTATTTTGTAATGTATAAAATGATGCTTGCCTTCGGATCCTCTTCGCCTCCCTCTTGTCCTCTGGTAGGTCTCCCTGCCCGAGGTAATTCATGATCGGGGTCATCCACCCTACCTTCCTGGTTGCAGTTGGAATACCCCATCAGAGTCCCAACTAGGAGAGTTTAAGGTTTCCTGAATGAGGGTGCGATGTTGTCCTGGTTTTCTTTTACTTGCCAATTTTGATATAACGTCGGCCCGATTGTTTTGCTCTCTTGGAATATGGGTCATGACAAAATCCTTGAAGTCGCTGATGAGGGAGCTTGCCAGTTGATGATACTTTTGCAGTACGAGTTCTTTTGTTTGGTAGTCTCCCTTAATTTTTCTTGTGATCAACTCGGAGTCAGTCATGCAATTAACCTTCTTGACGCCCAACTCTCTTGCTAGCCTGAGGCCAGCTATAAGGGTTTCATACTCGGCTTGATTGTTAGACGTTTCAAATGTGAAACGAATAGATTGTTCCAACATGATTTCGTCTGAACCCTCCAAAATAATGCCCGTGCCACTCCCCTTTTTATTCGAGGAGTCATCAATTTGGAGCTTCCAAGCATTATTATTCATCTTTATCTTTGGTAACTCAGTCAAGAAATCAACAAGGAACTGAGCTTTCACAGCCCCCGTGCTCTCGTAGCTTAGGACGAACTTGGATAGCTCGACCGACCAGGTTGTCATCGGACCTGCAAGCTCGGGCTTCCGTAAAATTTGCATGATCGAGTAGTTAGCTCAGGCTTCTTGCAGAAAAAACCAAGGCCAAGATTAGCCTCTCCACCACCTGGTATCTTTCTTCCGTCGGCTGGAGGGTTCGACTAGTGAAGTACATTGGTTTCTGAGTTTTGCCTACCTCATGTACTAGGACAGAGTTTATCACTACCTAGGAGATCGAGAGATATATATATACGAAGGAGTGTGTGGTGGTGGATTGGTTAAGACTGGTAGGGAGACAATGTCTTTTTTTATGTTTGCATAGACTTGTTCGCATGCCTCATCCCACACGAAGGTTACGACTCCGCACCCTTCCCATCACCTTTCTCAAGTGCTCGGGGTGATCCCCCGCAGTTGCCGACTTAACAACAATATCATCCACATATACCTCCATGATGTCTCCTATGAGTTCCCCAAAGACCTGGTCCATGAGGCATTGAAACGTGCCTCCTGCGTTTTTTAGCCGAAAGGGCATAACTCTGTAGTAGTAGTTGGCCCTATTCATCATGCATGTCGTCTTCTCCTCTTCAAGCAGGTACATCCTAATCTGGTTATACCCCGAGTATGTGTCTAAGAAACTTAGGAGTTCGTACCCGACTGTATTGTCAATCAACTGATCTATGCATGGGAGGGGGTATGTATCCTTGGGACATGCCTTGTTTAGGTCAGAGTAGTCTACGCACATTCGCCACTTACCACTGGCCTTCTTCACCATAACCACATTCACTACAAGAAAAACGCGAATTACATACGGATCAAAATCCGTATGTAATTTTTGGCGCCATGAAGCGGGAATCAAAATCCGTATCTAATAGGTTTACATACGGATTTTTTCCGTATGTAAATATTAGCACCATAAAATAAAATTAGCAGTGAATGGGATTCGAAGCCAGGTTCCTTCAGCAATCCTTCAGCAACCAAGTAAAATTTAACCACTACACCAAGCAAATTCTTTAGTTTTATTATACTTATTATTATTAATAATACTAACAATATTAATAATATTAATAATATTAATAATACTAACAATATTAATAATACTAACAATATTAATAATACTAACAATATTAATAATACTAACAATATTAATAATACTAACAATATTAATAATACTAACAATATTAATAATATTAA
>Ga0123342_1007501_pt1 | contig 14353 bp, 8 predicted proteins | sample Turbeawhitnodule_FD_89960 | JGI IMG/M metagenome (GOLD analysis project Ga0123342, IMG submission 89960) | Root nodule microbial communities of legume samples collected from Mexico - Turtle bean Mexico white nodule | ecosystem: Host-associated > Plants > Roots > Nodule | place: Mexico: Nepantla...
ATTTATTAGGACAAATTTGTTAGTGATTTGATTTTATTTGATTTGTACAGCTTTAAACACTCATTATTTCTGGCTTTCATTGCCTATTATTTCTTTCTTTAATTAGGTTGTAAAACAGTCTATAAATAGAGACTGTGATTCACATTTGTAAGATATCTCAGAATATATTTCATCTATTTTTTTCCACTTATATATATATATACGCGCGCTAGGTGCTTATCATTTGTCTACACACTCACATCAACTTTTTCAGCTCTTACTGTTGTTAAATGCTTTTAATTAAACTATTTGCTGAATGGTTGTTTCTCTTCCTCACCATTTCATACACCGTATGTAGGTTGAGCAAAAAGGGGGCCTTGTGAAGAATCTTTTCCATTTTGCTTACAAGCGCCGACTGGCTTCTGTGAAAGGAAGTTGGCTTGGGGCTTGGGGATTGGAAAAGTTGGTGTGGGATACCATTGTCTTTAAACAAATTCGTTCTGTACTTGGAGGCCAGCTCCGATTTATGCTTTGTGGGGGAGCTCCTTTATCTGGAGATTCACAATATTTCATCAATATCTGCATGGGGTAATGGTTCCCATTTTTATACTACATAATACTTTGTTGCAACTAACTGGTATTTGAATATGTATGTGTCCTTGCATGTGTATTCATACACCTCTATTCTAGGTGGATAAAGCTATGCATAGTTTGCATGTTAGATTCACTTCAAAGCGAAATTCTATCTAAATAGCAAATGTAAGATAATATATATCTATTTGTATTTTCTACTTGCATGAATATTATGGAATGAACATTTTCTTGGTGAAAAGTTATACAATCTAACAAAACCCATCCATCTATCCACCCTTAACTTTAACCAATATACACTAACAACATGTACTTATTGAGTTGTTGATAGGGCTCCTATTGGGCAAGGATATGGCTTGACTGAAACATTTGCTGGGGCTGCGTTCTCCGAGTGGGATGACTACAGTGTGGGACGTGTTGGTCCACCACTTCCTTGTTGCTACATTAAGGTATGCCATATGTCCCTTCAACCAAAAAAACAGTGCAATGAACTTCCAAGTACTATTCATTCATACATATTGCATTGCTTTATGGTAATGGCCATTAATTCTTATGGTTTAATGCTTGTGGGTGATAAGTCTCACTAAACATCAATAGTAAGAAGTTAGTAACGTATGAGAAACATGGTTATGAGATCAGACATGCTGGCTCGATTGAGAATTGGTCTCTTGTTGTGATGTAAAACCGGTGAAGCACAAGATCAATATCAAGCTGGTGAAAACGACCAGTGTCGAACTTGGTCAACAAAAAAAGGAATACATCACAATTTTTTTCCTTTAAAAAAATAAATCTAAAATATTAGCCATTTTCATTCTTACTCTATATATAAACTTGTTATTATTATTGAAACTTCAATTTACGTATGATAAGCTTTTTCTTATTAAACTTTTATATGTATTTTAAATGTTACAATTTACAAACATATAAATATATGTTTTATTTGCATTATAAAATTGTGATATTGTATTTTTTAATATTATTGTGCATTTTTAATCATTAAAATGTTTTTTTAGTGCTGGTTAGACCCTGGTTGAACCATTAAAGCCTAAACTAGTGCCTTGACTAATTTAATGGAGGAATGGTCTGGTTTTAAAAACATTGATGAATAATATAAAAATATCTCATAATCTGTATGTTTTAGAACTCTAGAGTTGGTGCTACGTAGAAGGTCTTACATGGTGGGACTTGATTTCTCTATTAATGTGGTTGTATAGCTTATTTCTTGGAAAGAAGGAGGGTATCTGACATCAGATAAACCAATGCCAAGGGGAGAGATTGTAGTTGGAGGATTTAGCGTAACAGCGGGTTACTTTAAGAATGAAGAAAAAACTAAAGAAGTGTTCAAGGTAATTTCCAAACTTTAAGTTGTATTCTTGTCATTTTTCCTTTTTAATTTTCCTTAACTACTCTTGAATCTGTTTTAGCATTATACTAAGCCACATTACATTTTTTGGTTTTTGAACGTATTACAGGTTGATGAGAAAGGTATGCGCTGGTTTTATACTGGCGATATTGGGCAATTTCATCCTGATGGGTGTCTTGAAATCATAGATAGGAAGAAAGATATTGTCAAACTTCAACATGGAGAATATATATCTCTTGGAAAGGTAACTCAAACTATACATTGTTCATTCTGGTATCTGGATGAAATACTGACACAAGATCCACAATAACTTTTTTCTGGCCTTACATTGTGACTTAATTGTAGGTTGAGGCAGCACTATCATCATGTGATTATGCAGACAATATGATGGTTTATGCAGATCCCTTTCACAATTACTGTGTGGCTCTAGTTGTTGCTTCACAACAGTCTCTAGAGAAGTGGGCCCAACAAGCTGGTATAGATTACCAAGATTTTCCTGATCTGTGTAACAAGCCTGAAACTGTCAAGGAGGTTCTGCAGGCTATTTCCAAGGTTAGTGTTAGGTATCTATAGATATCTGTTGTAAATAGCATACTATTAGCATAAAAAATATTCTCAATATATCTAGTAATTAGGAAAAACATATCTTGAGAATCTTCCTATTCATTTCAACATATCTTTACTTCCTTTTTTTTAAAGGTTTTGATTATTGCAAATGGAGATTATGAGAATATACTTGATGTGATTGATATCAATAAAATAATTTTTTATTGTCTTACATAGCTCCTGATCTTGGGAGCTCGGTTCTGGCTGCTCCATTAACCGCTGTCACCATTGTTGTTTGCCATCGTTGTTGATGTTAGTGGTGGGCTAGAAAGGCTTCTGATTTGGTTCTTTTGTTAGACATTTTGTTTTGTTACTAATCATAGTGATGGGTGAATCTCTTTCTTTTATAAAAACTCATGCTAGTTATCACTAGGCTAACACCTCAAAATCCACCCATCATCTTTCATCACATGAAACATAACATAAAAGAGAAAATAGAGGAATACAAAATATGGGACCAACCAAAATCCATGCAACAAAAAGGAACACAACCTAGCACTGAATAAAAATTCAAACTAAGACAAGGAGGTATAGTAGAGTACCAAAAAAACCCAAATTAGCCAATTTATCATTACAATTATTGCCTTGCCAAATCGTAGAGGAGGTGGCCTTTGGTCAATCTATAGCCATTGTATATGCTGCATGGTTGATGTCTCATTTCCTTGATTTGTTGTCTTCAGGTTGGAAAAGCTGCAAAGCTGGAGAAATCTGAAATCCCTGCAAAGATCAAGTTGCTGGCGGATCCATGGACTCCTGAATCTGGATTAGTCACTGCTGCTCTCAAGATAAAGAGAGAGCAGCTGAAAGCCAAATTCAAAGATGATCTTCAGAAGCTCTATGCATGAAATGGTGTGTCTAACCTCTCTTCAGTTTCTTGGTTGTTGAATGTTCAATGTATGTAACATGTCACATCTATCTTTTTTTCAATAATCTCATTTTGCCTTTAAAATAGAAATTATATAACTTATGTGACATAATAAAATCATACTCCACATATTACTTGGATGTCAACATTAATTCATGCCACTTAGTGAGATGAACAAGTGTGTCTCAATTCAATTATATTATTTTTTGTCCTAATTCATTTTATAAAATAATTTTTATATTTAAAAAAACTAAAATAAGATTATTTTAAAAATATTTATGAATTATAACTTATATTTAACATAAATATTTATGTTTTATTTTATTATTTTTTATGATCCATAAGTCCAATATAGTCAAACTGAAAACTCTTTGAGAATAACTTTTGACAGAAATAATATGATCGAAAGAACTTATTTGAAATTAGCTTAAAATAAAAATTTATTAGAAAAACTATATGGGAAGGTTTTATAACTAGATTATGAATAAGCTTATTTAGCTTAAAAATAACTCGTTTTTTTATGTAAGAGTTTGAAAGAGCACAACAAGATGAAATAAGTTAACCTTGTTGTACTGCAGTAAACATCTTGTTTTATAAGAGTTCTTCAACTTTGATCATTTCAACTTTAATAATCAATTTAACAGACGATATGATTCCAAAACTATTTTATTAGAAATTTCATAATAGATATTTATTTTTTATTAGATTATGATACATAAATATATTTTATATATTTTATCACATATGTCCTTGATCTTTACATTGTACTATTTCTACATTATCAAGTAGTAATATTATTTTATTTTACAATAAGATAGGGAATAGATTAATTAAGAATTAATATGGGTCCATTAAGCACCAAATGAACATCTAAATTATAAGCAAAACTCAGAGATATATTTCTCTTGAGAGAATACAAGAAAAAGATAGAAAAATGAGGGATATATATCGTATAAATAAAATTGTATCAAACAACAATTGAATAAAACAGATTTTTAGAATAACTCTAGATCTGCATCAACAGGAAATCTGATATTTTTTTAAGACTCGGAAGAAAAGTCCCTCTCAATACATATATTTAATAATTAAATTTTTAAAAAATATAACTAATTATTATATTAATTAAATTAAATATTATTTTAAAAATAAATAAAAAATTAATATTTATAGTAGTTTTTATTATCAATAAAAATTATAAAATAATTTTTAATTAGTTATTAAGATTTTAATTACGTTTTAATATTAAATTAGTCTTAAAAGATTAATAAAAATTAATTTAAATTTATATTTTAAATTATTTTTAAAAAAATTAATAAAAATTAATAAAATATTACTAGCTAATATTAATAATATTAATAGTTAATGGTTAGATATTAATTTAAAAATTATTTTAAATATTAATAATTTTTTTAATTTTTAAAATAATTTATAATTTAATTAATATAATAATTAATTACTTTAGTTTATAAAATTAGTTTCTTTTATTTCAAATAATTTTTTTGTTTTGATAGTTAGTAGTCACAATCTATGTACTGACACGGATAATGATACGATATGAACATGAAGATACAATGATACGACACGAACATGAAGATATGTATAATCTCTAAAATATAGGACATAGAGACACATATTTATATATTATATAATTATAAATTATATAAATTGATAATAAATATTTATATATTATATAATTATAAATTATATAAATTGACAATAAATATTTATGTGTATAAGTATGTTTCAGATTATTTTTTGGAGCATAAAGATGTTTTTCATGACTGGTTCAAAATGATTTGTTTTTTATTTTTATAATCATAACAAAAATTATACAATAAATTTGAGTTTTTAAAAAATTAATGTATTTTTTCTTTTTAAAATTGCGTTAGAATTGTACTAGAATTTTCAAAAATCCAACAAACACTTTTTGAATTACATGTCCTACAAGTATCATACAAATGTTGGTGTTTGATATGATTATCTAACATCGACATATCATTTAAGAGAAGTGTATGAGTTTTATAGGTCACAACTTTCGACTTTTCTCGATCGACCAAAGTGTTGTGTGTATTGGGTATGGTAAAATTTGAAATATCTACCCTAATTAATAATTAATATTTAAATTTTTGAATTGATTTATTTAAATAAAATATTCTGAAAATGTAGGGAATTTAGATTAAAATTTTAAGCATACCAAATTTTCATAAATTTTTAAACCTGAGATAAATACGGGTGTTAAAGTGGGGGAGCCGTGCGGACCGGCTCGTGGTTCGTTGAAATAAACACATAACGGATTGTCTATTTTAACTTGTTGGCCTGTTTAGGTCCGTTCACATAATTCACAGTCCGTTTTAGCCCTTATTATGAAAAATATGTCTGGAAGGTTGGGTGGAAAAGTAAGTAATCATCAGTTAGTTTGTAACTTGTAACTTAGGTAATTTTTGTGCGAAAAATAATGAAATTTTTACCAAAAGCTTTTTAGTTGTATTAATAAGAAACAAACACAAATGGATAAAAAATAACATTAAAAATATTTGGTGGAAAACCATTTGTTTTTAGAATTTTTTTTTGCAAAGAATTATGAAATTTTGACCATAAGTATTTGAACTATTATTTATGGAAATAACCACAAAGATAAAAATGATTTTGAAAAGGTTTAGAAACAAAGTCAATTGAATTGATTTGTCACTTAACAAATTTTAGTGATTTGGGTGACTAGTTGGGTTCAATGCAATGAATAATGAAATTTTTACCTTAACTTTTTTAGCCCTCTTCCTTGAAAATATGTTTGAAAAATTTGGTGGGAAAACTAATGAATTGTTGTTTGCAACTTAAGTAAGTTTAGTTCGAATAATAATGAAATTTTGACCATAAGATTTTTTAGTCGTATTATAAGAAATAATTACAAATGGGTAAAAAAAAATCATGTTGAGAAGGTTTGGTAAAAAATCAAGTCATTTTAAGTTGGTTTTACACTTAGCCAAATTCATTAAAAAAATCATAAAATCTTGACTAAAAGGATTTTGACTTCAATTGGTGAGAAATAACCACAAATGGATAAAAAATAATTTTGGAAAGGTTTAGTAAAAAAACAAAGTCATGAGGTAGTCAATTTTAGTAGTTTTGGTGACTAGTCATGGTGATGAAATTTCAACTTGAAGTTTTTTTAGGTCTCTTTATAAAAATTATGTTTAGTATGTTTGGTGGAAAATTAAATAATCGTGAGTTGGTTTGCAACTTAAAATTTTTTATGCAAAAAATTATGAAATTTTTAGCAGAAGTTTTTTATTTTTTGCAATATTAATAAAAAACAATGATGTTGGAAGAAAAAGCAAGTTATTTTGAGCTAGTTTCGCACTTAGGCAATTTTTGTTCAAATAATCATGAAATTTGGATTGGAAATTAGTCAAAAACATCCACAAATGGATAAAAAATAATTTGACAAGGTTTGATGAAAAAAAAGTCATCATGAGTTGATTTGGGTTGGTTTGTCACTTAACAAATTTTTGTGATTTTGGTGACTAGTAAGATTTAGGTCAAGGAGTTATGAAATTTCGACCTTAATATTTTTTTTGTTTATTTATAGGAATATAATTGAAAGGTTTGGTGAGAAAATAATGTAATCCTAAGTTGATTTGCAACTTTAAGTAAATTTCGTGTGAAAAATCATAAATTTTTTAGTATAGAAAACACCACAAATGGGTAAAAAATGGTGTTGGGAAGGTTTGATGAGAAACCAAGTCAGTCTGAGTTGGTTTTGCACTTAAACAATGTAAAAAATCATAAAATTTGGATCGGAAGTGAGCCGTATTAATCGAAAACAACCATAAATAAATAAAAAACAAATTTATGAAGGTTTGGTGTAGAAACAAAGTCATATTAAGTTGGTTTTTTTCGATTTGACATTTAGCATTTTTTAGGGTTTTAGTGGCTACTCAAATTCGGTGTGATGAGTCATGAAAACTCAATCTCAAGCTTTAGTGAATTGTTTGAACAAGCCACGTTACTCAGTCTCGGTGATTAACCGACTGATTGAAAGCATATTTAAAGTACAATTATATAAATAGCAGTAGTTAAGGCAGTGCGGAGACTCCTTAAGAATCAGGGTCACACCCCATCAAATTTGAGTAATGTCTCGAAAAATTAGGGTAACTATCTTAGAAATCAACTAACACTGATACGTGCTGGATTTGTCCAGATAGGATCACAACAAGCAACAATGCTTTCAATAAGACATGTTGCAAACAACGACCAAAAAGAAGAGAAGATTGAAGAAGAATGAAAAGGAGGTGTGCCTCCTCAAAGAACAAAATAAAGAATTGAGACACAACTAAATGGGTATGCATGTCGATAATGAAGACAACTATTATCCGGACTCAAATTCGTTACTCGTCCAGACAACATACCGAACATACTCATGTCATTGAGGAGGAGGATGACTTGAAGGGACATCCATTCACTAAAGAAATAACAGAAGCACAACTCCCTCCTAAATGGAAGGTTTTGAACATCAAACTCTATGATGACACCATAGATCTGGATAAACATATGAATGTTTACGAAACGCAGATGAATCTTTACACCACAAATAAATCAATATGGTGTAAGGTTTTTCCCGCCTCTCTTAAAGAATGAGCACTTAGTTGGTTCATTCAACTTCTATCTGATTTAGTGGATAACTTCAAAACTTTGTTAGCTAAATTTGGCACCCAATTCACAACCAACTGAACGCAACACATAATATTTATAGCTTTGGTCAATAAAAGATAAGACAAGGGTGAACCACTATGAGCGTTCATGGAATGATTTAGCAAATTGAACCTTGTTGAAGAAGAGCTTTGATGACTCCAAATCTCTTGAAGGCCGATTGTAGCTTAGTTGGGTGTGTTCCGGGGTAGTTTGAATTTGTTAATTCATTCATCCAAAGCTGGTTTAATTCAAATCTTGTTAAAAAAAGTGTTTTAAGAAGGAGCAGAAAAATAATAAGTTGTTTTATCGTTTCAATTGGTTGTTTCATACTTAAGGTTTTTGAAACCGGTTTTGGCAAATTTGAATTTGATTGAATTTGTTGTCAAACCAATTCAATCAGTTATTTATGTTAGAATTAATGGCTTAAACAAGAGGGGAGATGAAGTGTTTGTCAAAAGATTTTTGAAAAGATTGGATAAGAATGAAGTTTTAACAACAATCACAGAAGAAGTAATCAAGGAAGCCAATCAAACAATGTAATTAAAATTGTTTGCAGAATTTCAATCGGTTGAAACTTTGTTTTAACCGGTTGTTTATGGCAGCAACAAAAACAAAATTAAATCAAATAGTTTATAAGGAGTGAGAGAGATAGAGATTACACAACCAATTTATACTGGTTCACTCAACCCTGAGCTACATCCAGCTCCCAGATCAACCACTGGGTTTCCACTAGTAATCAATTACAAATTACACAACCTCAAAGCCACAAAGAGGTGATCTTGATACCAAAAGAACCACTCACCCTCTTTGCCTTCACACAACCTTTGTCAGAACACCCTCTAACCTTACAGTTTTACACACTTCACAATTACAAAAAAAGAAACTTTTACAAGAATCAGAAAGAACAAATTACAGGGATCACAGAGCTCCTCAGATCAAACCTTGAATCAATGCACAACTACTTAGCAATCTTGCAAAACTTTGATTTGAATCTTTTCTCAAAAATAATTTCAATCTCACTTTCTTGTGTATATATTTTTTTAAAGATACAAAGAGAAGCCATATTTATAGCTCTTAAAACTAGCCGTTCTAGGCAGTCAATCATGAGCTAAAACAGTTTTAATCCAACTGAAAACAGATCCAACAGGATTTTGAAAAGCTGTTATGAAATGTGACAATCAACCGGTTAAAATGTCGTTTTAACCGGTTGAATTGGTTAGATAATTAGTTAACCAAGTCAAAAATAGTTTTGAAAACCTTCAATCAAGCTAAGTGACAAACAACCGATTATATCATGGTTTCAACCGATTGTTTTTCTCTTGCTTAGAAAAATACTTTTCTCTTTTAAAATAGATTAAACCAGCTTGTACAAGGGACTAGGAATGATCTTTACAAGAATTCTAAACACCCTAGACTAAGATAAACCAAAAAGCAGCACAACTTCAACCTTCAACACAGATTTGAATCATCAAAGCTTCCATGTTCTACAATTTCGACAAAACAACCGACTACTTTTTTAACTGTCTGAATAGAATTTTGTTAAGTTGGTTAAATCTACTTTGAATGATTTGAAACTGATTTGGCTTTTATAATAAATGTTTTCAAATGCTAATTGGAGTATAAATGTTTTGTTTTACACTCCTAGCATGAATTTTACAAGATCAGTTTGTGAAATCAAGTTTTCTCCAAGATTGCTTAAAGCTTTGGATATTTCTTTAAGAGTGAAGTAGGACTTGTAGTGTACTTTGATTTGATTTGTAACAGGTGTGATCAATCATATTTCTTTCTTTATTTGTAATTCTGTAATTACTGGTGTTCACAGAGTCAGAGGGTGTTCTGATCTGTGGTGTAATTGTGTGCCAAAGGAAGTGTGTGTTCTTGAGGGGATCAATATCACTTCTTTGGTGGTTGTGTGTTTGTAATCTAGTTTTTGATTACTTAGTCGATACCCACAAGGAACAATTCTAATTAAGAAGTTCTATTATAAAACTTATCAGATATAGGAAATAACTGTAGAAACTTGTTCATAACCAAATCATCACTTTTACCAGAAATAACTCAAAGTTTACGATTTGATTCAACAAGTAACAAAACTAACTTATCAAATATAGATAAAAATACTTGGGATTGAATTAATTTTATCTCAATTATATGTATTTCAGAATAATACAATATATAATACTAAAAAATAGTTATCCTTGATGCTTAATTTAAAGTCATTCACCTTGATTCCTCACAGATGAAATTCATAAAATGATTTATCAAACACTGATTCCTCATATATCTAACAAATCATTTAGCTTTATGAACAAAATTATGATGCAATTAATAACTTGCATTTTATTCCTAGCATTACAAGTTATCAAGTATTTTCGTCTATTTCAAATTCTTAAAAATACTTAAATACTTTTATGTTAAATATAAGGATCAAAATCAAGACTTAATTGATCAGATAGAATTAAGCAACAAACATGAAACAAAAATACCAAGAACAAGTAGAAAATAAAATATTATATATATATATATATATATATATATGTATGTATCACCAAAATACATTTGAACAAAGTAGATTACATTAAATTTCGTTGGAAAGCACTTAGCCACTCATGATAGTTCCTCCAATCTTCATTCTTAATTTGATTTGCATAAGAAGGACTGATCTGAGCAGATTCTTCTCCTGAGATCATAGTCTTCTTCTCTTCCTCTCACTAATTTCTCCCTATAATCGTCACTTCTTTTTCACCGCCCCTGTTTTAACTTTGTTCCAGAATTTATTTAATCAAGTTTAGTTCAAGCGAGCCAATCTAGCTTAGGCTAGATCATTCGGTGTTGTTTTAGCTTGGGCGAGCAATTCTAGCCTGAGCTAGACTAGTACTGCAGAATTAATTTAATTTGGATAATTTTAGCCTAAGCTAAATCTTCTAGCTTGAGCGAGATGTTTCCTTTATATTTTTCTTTTTTACTTCTTCTTGGGATCCAATTAAGTCTTTGTTTTCTTTCTTTTAATGCTTCATATTCATATGAAATTTACACAAGAATTGAGATTAAATTTCTTCATTTGTTTCCTGGTTCAAAATATATAATCGGATTCAATAATTCTCAGATTAGGATATTTTTCTTACATTAAGCAACAATTAAGTTCTAAAGTGTTCAATTTTCTCAATCATAAAAACTACACATTGGCACTTATCAATTTCTCCCCAACCTAGAATCTTGCTTGTCCTCAAGCAAAGTAATTGAATCCCAAAAAATAAAAGTTCATTCCTCCCCATAGAACCTTAAAAATAAAATCTATAGTTCAATATCGAAACAACTTCATGAAAAGAGTACAGGATAAATCAACAAAAAAAATTATGGTGTTTCGTATCAATTCAAACTAAGACATGATAAGAATGTATTCAATTTCCAAGGTAAACAATTGTTACTCTTTACTTAGAATCAGACTAAGGAATTTCCCTCTTCATTCCTCACTCGTGCTCACTCGTGAGTGTTTTTCCTCTCTTTTCAATGATTTCTAAGTTAATTTAAGGTTTCCCTTCAATTCCAGTTGATTACAAACACTTTTACAAACATAGATCTTGAGGTCTTTTTTCAGGTTGTGATGAGGTTGGGTTACAAAGAAAATTTGGTTTTTCCAGGATAACAAAATGCTCACTTAACAAAAGATTAACATATTTGCTATTCAATTTCTAAATGTGTTATCCATTATCCTTTCCAGATTCATCCACATTGCTTCCTTTTTATTCTTGTAATTCTCTTTCCTTTTTTCTTTTTTTATAAAAGAGAATGAGAATGTGGATTACTTTGTAATCCTTTTTTTTTCTCCAAATCCCATAAGCCATACCAAATCCAATTCTTCTAATTGTAGAAATTTGAATTGCACATATGCTCTCCTTTTGTTAGCATACCACAGGGTAGGACAATATATGTATATAAGAAGTTAGGGTGCAATAAAACAATTTTTAGCTAAAAAAGTGTTATTTTTCTGCACATTTCGTTATATACTGCAAAGGTTAGCTGTTTGGCCCTGAGTTTTCTCTCATCCAACTCTATTAAACATGCCTTAATCATCTCCATGTTTGATTTTGTGATGCAAATTGGGTAGAAAATTAGGCAACCTCAATTAACTCTTCACTAGTGAAAATCTCTCGAACTGTTTAAAGGTTTCACACTCTCACTTGGTTGGCTAATTTAAATTCCTCATTTGTTCTTAGTCATTGCTTTCAACTGTTTAACTTGTTCCAACTTTTATACATTACTATCCTATCATTCCTAGATTTGAGTGATGGTTTCAGCCACAACTTTTTTTCAGATTTAGTCCTTGATCAATCCATTTGATTGTTCTAATTTAGAACTGGGATTTGATTTTTCCAAAAAAAATACTATTATCTATCTATGTACAAAATTTCACAAAACATACAAATTTAGACAATATTACTAATCTTAAGTTTGCAATCAACAAAAGTTCAAGTAAGAAATATTAAACTAAACTACTAAAGTCAATTTACTAAATTAAACTACTTAAACTAAATTAATACTGAAATTAAAGTTAAACAAAATGATAAAATCAGTTTTCTGTTCATTGTGCATGAGAAATATTAATCTCCTCTTGCGATTTTGTTCCTCTCTGTGAAAAAATCATCATTATGAAATTGATTTGAATGTTCATCATCTGTTGTTGTTGCTATAAATGGTCCAACTCCCATTTCTGATGTATCTTCAACTCTAGTCCCAACTCCAAACATTCCTGCCTCCCCTGAAAAGTTGTATTTGTCCCCAGGCCAGGATAAATAATCATTAAATTTAATGGGTGTCATCCATGAATTATTTTGACCTTGAGTAGAACCATGGTAGAGGCCTTGTTGGATCTTTGAGTTTGTAGCAATTTGGGAATGAAACCATAAAATGAAGATTTGCTTGAATGGAAATGGCAACACACTTGATTGGAAATGATTGAATGAAAATGGCAATGAGAATGTCTCTGAAGAAGATAAATTTATACATATAGTACTTACCTTGATAATGGAAATTTAGATGAAATGCTTGAATGAGTATGAAAACTTTGGGAAAGAAGTTTTAAAACTGAGAGCACTTGACTGAAAAGGAGATAGTGCGCAGGCTTTTTGAATGGGATTTTAAAATGGTGCAGTTAAACACTAGCCTAGGATAGGTCTTTTTAGCTCAGGCTAAAATTTGACAAAGAACAACACATTTTTCTAGCTTAAGCTAGATCAGTTTAGCTCAAGCTAAAATTTGGTCGAAAGCAACAAATTTATCTAGCTCAAGCTAGGCCTTTTTATAGAGTTTTCTAGCTCAGACTAGGTCATTTTAGCTCAGGCTAAACTTGCAGAATAAAATTTCTTTATTTTTTTTCATATTTAGCTTAGGCTATAAGAACCCAGCTTAAACTAAAATTACCCTACAATGAAATTTTCTTAAAAATTTACAGTTTGTCTTTGTCATTAGTTTCAAACCTTTTTAAGCTTTCTTTCATCCATTCATTTCACCTAACATTTCAATCCAACATGACCATTTCAAAAATCAAAATGGTTTTAAAGACATAAAAAATTAAAACATACTATTGAATAAAAAAAATAAAAAAAATTGAAGACACACTTCAAAATAAAACACTGGGTTACCTCCCAGTAAGCGCTCGTTAACGTCATATAGCTTGACGTTTGGTTAACGTCATTAAAGGTTCAACAACAATCTTATCCATTCTGAAACATTCTTTCTGATCATTTGAATATTTCATTGTTTCAAAAACATTAAAGCATAGTTCTTCATCTTAAACACAAACCTTTAACCTTCCTTTGTCTACATCAATTATAACTTTGGCATTTTTCATGAATGGCTTTCCCAATATTAAAGGTACTTCAACATCTTCTTCAATATCCATAACAACAAAATCTACTGGTAATAGAAATTTGTCTACCTTTACCAACAGATCTTCAACTATTCCATGTGGATATTTGATTGATCTATCAACCAACTGCAAAGTCATTCTTGTTTGTCTCACTTCTACATCTCCAATTTTCTTTGACATTGATAAAGGCATCAAATTAATACTAGCTCCAAGATCCAATAATGTCTTTTCAATAGTGAGTTTTCCTATGGTAACTGGCAGAGTGAAACTTCAAGGATCTCTAGATTTCTGTGGCAATGATACAAACAATTATCTATTCACAAAGAAAACAAAATATTCACAATACTCAATAAGTTATACTTTAGAAATTCTTAAAAGAACTTGTTCCCCG
>Ga0123342_1007502_pt1 | contig 14351 bp, 13 predicted proteins | sample Turbeawhitnodule_FD_89960 | JGI IMG/M metagenome (GOLD analysis project Ga0123342, IMG submission 89960) | Root nodule microbial communities of legume samples collected from Mexico - Turtle bean Mexico white nodule | ecosystem: Host-associated > Plants > Roots > Nodule | place: Mexico: Nepantla...
CTCCACTGTTGGTTTCCTGGTCAAAGAAGCTGATATCTTGCCTCAAAATTGCTTTGAGGTATAAGCCTCTTATTCTTGCTGCTTGTCTCTCCCCAGTGATCACCCAGCAAGACACCTCTGGAAGATTGCAGCATGTCATGTGTCATCGAGGAACACCTGTTATATTTAGATTAAGCAAATATATATTTCTAGTTATACACTAAGCATAATCAGCCGAGAATTTGGCATGCTTACGCAAGAATGATGCTAAAAAGGCAACTGTGCCTATGGATGCAAGCTTCAGAGACACCTGAGGATGAAACCAAACTTGAAAGGTCATGACATAAAAATAAGGAGAATTTCAAATCCAAATTGTGCCCTTTTATTTTCTACAGTTTCATGCGGTTGTGCAGGTATTCATGTTATGTTTGAAATTGAGATTTTCCAGTTCTTGTTAAAATATTTTGTCTCTGTAGTTTCTTTTTGCTTGTAAAGTTGGTAGTTTGTGTTAAAAAAAAAACAGTTATAGGCTAATAAGAAGCTTATTTTAATATCAGTATTTTGCTTCTTTCTCCTTTTCGGTTGTATGCTTGCTCTGATCAGTCCTACAACTTTTTTCTGTTGTTTTTTCTAACAAGTTTTCAAATCATTCCATCTCACTCTATTTTCATAGTTTCTATCCAAAAGATATTTCACAGCATTGATTCTTAAGGAAGAGGGGCTACGAATTACCTTAGAGACTTCATGAACTACTTGTTTATCATCAACATGTCCTCCCAGGGCATCAATGGCATCTCCAGCAAATATAGTCAGTAAAGGCGTACACATTCCATTAGCAACAGCACTTATTGCCCCAACAAGCATCAGAAGACAATCCTGAGAGTCTGCAAATGAGAAAAGTTTGTAAAAGGGTACTGCTTTGTTGATTTCATTATTCAGCTTGTTTTTCTTGGAATCCTGCTTCATGCCAGCCATCTTTTCAGTTGAAGTCATATCTGAATCCAAGGGAAACTTCTCTTGGTTTTCAACTTGCAAACACCACTGAAAAACCTCTGCACAAACTGTTGTGCAGTGGAGTGGTTTTTATAATTTTCATCAGTAACATAGGAAGAATTTTTATTTGTAACTCGTCAACTGTACACAATCTCAATGCCAAATTTGAAATTAGAATGAAATCCAAAAGTATGGTGCTGCACAAACTTGGGGATAATATGATGTTTGCTAAATGGAATTATATCTATGATGTGTTTTCCAAATGCCATATATTCTAATATATAAACTGTGAGCTAGGAAATCATAGCTGCCACATTAAGGTCCTCTTATTCATCACTGTCATTCTTTTGTGCTAAATTTAGACCTAAATGAGCCACTAATCTGATAGTATGGTCGGCCACACTGAAGATCTAGTCTTGCAGATAATGAACAAATTGTCTTACGTGTTTTCTAGGACTACTACACCACACACTACACTACTCTAATAGTATGGTGCACTAATAATAATAAAAAAAACCCTGCTAAGCTCCTTTTAATTGTTCAGTGAAAGTGTTGAATGATGAAAAGGTTTACTAGCTAGTCAATTTGTGGATAATTAATTTTTCCAGAAAAAAAAATAGTAAACTATTTTTATTAGAGTATTTTTTATGTATAAAACTTAAATTCAATTTCTTATATTTAAGAAATTTAAACCTAATTTTATTCAAATCAACAACTTTTTAATTTCTTTCTTAGTATTTAAAGTAGCTGGAATCAATCAGTGATACCTTTAATACCACATTCTGCTAATTGTAGATCCTTGTATTTTAAATTATTGTTTTAAAATTAGTTCTGTCTAATCCCAAAAGTAATTTTACATATCATTTCTAAAAGAGAGTTTAGTGCATTCCGAAAACTATTTTTTTAAGTCCTTTTCAAGTTATAAAAAGTTTAATTACAAATTTTATTATTTTTAAAAAAAAAAAAATATAAACTATTTTTAAAGTTAAATAAAAAATAGTTGATAAAATCAAATAAAAATAGTTTATAAATTTGGTTCTGGTTTTGTCTACACTGATTTTGTACCGATTTAGTTACTTAATTTAACTAAAATTTTCCATTTCATATTTTATTCACCAAGTTATTCTACTTATAATAATATTAAAAAATTAAAAGTAATTGTATTGATATAGATATTCTATTTTTGAAGTTAATGAATTAAAAAATTTAATAATTTAACCAAAAATAAAAATAGGCAAATATCATAACGAACTATATTACCAAATTCTGTTTTCTTAACGTACATAGCAAAAACTAGTTATCGTAATCTACGCATTAAGTTAATTTATTAGCTAATTTCAGTACTATATTATAAGAAAAGTGCATTAAAAATTACTGTATAGAATAATGCAAAAATTTAGTTTCACAAGGAGTATTTAAAAGAAGACCATTCTCTTTATATAAATTATAATGTTTCTATGGTCTAAATAATATCCATGCATCCTAACTGATTTTTATTTTTACCATTCAATATTTTATATATTTTAAAATAAACATCTAATAAATTAAAAACAAATTGGTTTAAAAATACCAAAATATTATTTATTATATTACTATTTGACATTACTTAGAATGACATCAGATTTCATTAATAATATGTGTCATCATATAAATAACATAAAAAAAAATCGAAAAACTAAACCAATCTCATTCAAAAAAATTATAAAGGAACTAAAGAAAAGGCTTAGACAATATGAAATATAGGAAATTTAAAAACAAATTCTCCGTTCCCAACTGTGACCTGCACCTTATCAACTTTTGAAATTTCCAAAATTATTTTTCATTCTCGAATTGAAAATTTGGAAAATTCAAAATATACTTTCGAGAAAAATAAATTTGAAATAAATTATTGTGTTCAATGAAATTCTATAATAAAATTCGAAAGTCAAAACCTCGTAAAAAAAAATGCAAAAAAGAAGTTCAAAAAAAAATAAAAAATTTAAGAAACAAAATTTGAAAATGCATTCTAAAAAAGATTTTCAGAATTTAGAAAAGTGTTACAAAAATCCAGGAACATATTCCGAAAACATTTCACATATAAATTGATTAATACTTCTTTAGTAAATATTGTAGGATTATCTAATGGTGCTAGCATTTTGGATACAGTCTCTCAATTTTGGATAGGTTGTGATTGAAATATTCCCTTATCTTTCCAACAGATACCTCATTTTTTAATCATATCATAGTGAGGGAGGAATAGGATATTCCTAATTGGATTCTAGATGAGTCTGGTCGTTTTACTCTTAAATCAGCTAAGACTTTTTTCTTGGAATCAGGAGTTCCCTGTAGTTTGGGTAAATTCATTTGGTCTTCATCTATTCCTCCTTCCAAAACTCTAATACTCTGGAAAGTTTTTCATGGACGACTTCCTACATATCAGCATATTTAGAATAAAGGTTTGCATATATATATTTTGCGTGCACGCTTTGTGAAAAGCATGAGAAATCTATTCAACATTTATTTTTTGAATATTCTAATGCTTTGCATATTTGGAGTTAGACTCGATAATTTTTTCTTACTTCTCATTTCTCTAATAAGGATGATCTTCTTTCTTTTATTAAGACTGATGGTAGTCCTTTAGTTAAATTGATTAAGCTTGTTGTGATAACTTTTTCTATTTGGATGATATGGCGTATGGGAAATTATGCTAGATTTCAGGATAAGATTGGAGTTTTTAGGGCTATTTCGGTAATTAAATATTTAATTTGTCTAGTAGTAAATTCGTCTAAAGCTTCAATGAAGAATGATATATTGGATTTCAACGTGATTATTTTATTTTATTAAAACTCAGTGGTAAAGTTCTTCATCCTCTTCCTATTAGATGAGAGTGTTTCCTTCATCAGGCTGTGTTAAAATTAACATTAATGGAGCTGCTAGAGGTATCTTGATCTTGCTACTCGTGGAGGTATTTTCTGTGGGAGTTTGAGAGAGTTTATTGGTGCTTTCTCTGTGTTTCTTGAAGTTCAGATTGCTATGGTTGCTGAGTTTTATGGAGTTATACATGCTATGGAGGAAGCTCAAAAGATGGGGCTTCACATGCGTTTACTGCTAGGACTAATGTTCCATGGATGCTTCATATCGATGAAATATTTGTCTTAATTACTGTGGAAAAATCAGGTTTTGGGTTACTCATATTTTTCGTGAAGGAAATGTGTGTGCTGATGATTTGGCTAATTTAGGATTTATTCATAGAGAATCATTTCATTGGTATAATAGGCTTCCATCTAGTTTGTTCTTATATCTCTTTATGAATAGATATAGTCTACATATGTATCTTTTTTGTTAACATATGGATTTTGGTGTAGTTTCCCCATATTTTTGTATTTTCTTTCTTTTTTCTTTTTTTCAATAATACTTTTTTTCATGTGATGACAAATGATTGTTGTTGTTTGAGGTGTCAGCCTAGCTGAGATGTCAAGTTGTATAGTGATGCATAAGATGAAAGTTTTTATTAAAAAAAATGCTCTATGATGAAAACTGATTTCTCCTTTTTCTTTTCTCATTTCAACACACAAATAAAGGTTCTCACAAGAAAGTGAGAGGTGAAGTAACAAATTATTAGAGGTTATTTTTGTTTTGGAAGTTTCTTTTTTAGAGGTATTTTGTATATGATTTTTCTTTCTAACTTTTGAGCTCCTTTTATCTCTTGCTTTCCTCTAATAGTCTCTTTGAGAACATTTTAGTTCTTCACATCATGTTAAAGTGTTAATACTAGAAGAGATTAGATCCTATATTAAATAAATTTTCATAGAACAAAGGTAAGAAAAAAAAACATTAAAGAACAAAATTATGTAATCAAAAGCTAAACAAAATTATACGACAATGTCTTTTTTCCAAATGTTGTTATCTAACAATAAAAGTACTTATCTTCACACTAGTGCAAAATGTAGAAACAACTACTGTTTATTAAGTGCGCCTTTACGATCTGACGTAGTCTTTAAAAACGCGGTGACATTTTTTAAATTAAGTTCATTTACAAATGCGGCTATTTGTAAAAGCCGTATTCATAAATCAAGCACTTTCATTTACAAGTGCAACTATATGTAAAGCCGCATTCATAAATCAAGCGCTTGACTTACAAATGCGGCTATTACAAATCTTTTTCCTTTATCTTACTTTGTTTGGTTTCTTGCACTCGAGGTACTGTTGCATTGCCTTCATGGGTTCTTTTGTGGCTTCTGGTTTGCTCCGTTGCTGCTTCTGCGTCCACCATCGCATCCGCTGCCGCCGTCGTGCCACTCTTGACCAACGTTGCCTTTACACATAAGGTTGGTGATGTTTTTTTTTTTTTTAATGTTATGAATTTGTTTTTTTTATTTATTATAATTTTTATTTTTTTAAAATTTATATTATTTAGTATTTATCATAATTTGAATTTATATTATGTTAGTTGTTAGTTTAGAATAGAATTATCGTGTTTGTATTGAGTTCGAGGGTGTTTACCATCGGTAATTGATACGTGTTGGTATTGAGTGCGGGGTGTTCGACCCTCGGCAAACGCGTGAGATAGAACACTGATTAGTAAACACCTGAATGACTATTTCAGAATATAATGGATTGAAATTGAACTAATTCTCTTTGCATAAGTGATGAGTACGATAGAGGAGTAGAAGAATTTATACAATTTGCAAAACGTAACGCGATTAATAGTGGTCATGATGGAGCAAAGATCAGGTGTTTGTGGGTTAACTGTTTAAATGGAAGGATACTGGATGTTAAGATAATGAGGGAGCACCTGCTATGTGATGGGTTTCTTCGATCTTATAGAACTTGGACATGACATGGTGATTTGTTAAATTTACCATGTGTTTTCGTAACTGAAGAATATGTGGGGTCCACCATGGCTGATGCAGTACATGATGATGTAGATGATGATCGATTGGAGGATATGATTCGTGATGTGGGAGCTCAGTCTTTTGCAGAAGCGCATGGATATGGAAGTATGTCAAGCGATGCAAAGACTCCATTGTATTCTGGAGCAACTAACTTCACACGGTTGTCAGCGGTGTTAAGATTGATGAATTTGAAGGCAATAAATGAATGGACTGGTAAAACCTTCACAGAATTGATTCAATTATTTTAGGATATGCTTCCAAAGGGGAATACTCTACCTAATTGTAATTATGAGGCCAAAAAGATTCTTTGTCCAATGGGTATGGAGTATAAAAAGATACATTCATGTCCTAATGATTGTATATTATACCAGAAAGATTTTGAATTGTTGAAAAGTTGTCCGAGATGTGGGTTATCACGTTATAAGTTGAAACAAAAAAGATGAAACTATTGAAGATATAGAAAAGCATGGACCCTCAATGAAGGCAAATGAGACCCAATCATACATCACTAACACCCTGGAAAAAGAGGGAAAACAAATTTATTTATGCCCTTATATTAATGAGTAAGTTTAATTATATGTCGTCAATTATTACAATTTCATGTTTTAAATATTTACTAACTCTTTTCATGAATGATATAGGGGTCATTGGCAATTACTTGTCTTATAAATGGTTGATAAGACTATTGTGTGGTTCTATTACCTACACAAGAAGATATCCCCAAATATTAAGAATATCATTGATAGGTAAGTACACTATAAACTTAACTTTGTATGTTACTAATTAACCAAATCTACTAACGAGGTTTTTATTAACCAATTCATGGCGTGGATATTGTTAGAATTGCAGGCCTTTAAAAACAAGAGGGGGGGGGGGTAAATTGTTTTCAAACGTTTTTCGAAAGTTTTGAAGGTATGAAGAAAGTCAAAGAAGAATCACACAAGAAATTTTATACTGGTTCACTCTAATACCAAGAGCTACATCCAGTTCTTAGAAACCTTTGGGTATCCACTAAGTAATCAAAAACCATATTACAAACACACAACCACCAAAGAAGTGATATTGATCCCCTCAAGAACACACACTTTCTTTGGCACACACAATCACACCACAGATCAGAACACCCTCTGACTCTGTGAACACAAGTCCTTACAGAAATACAATTGAAGAAGGAAATAGGATTGATCACACCTGGTACTAATCAAATCAAAGTACACAACAAGTCCTACTTCACTCTTAGAGAAAAATCCAAAGCCTTAAGCAATCTTGGAGAAAAACTTGATTTCAAAAAACTGATCTTGTAAGTAATTTGCTAGGAGCGTATAACAGAACATTTATACTCCAATTAGCAGTTAAAAACATTTATTATAAAAGTAAAATTAGTTTCAAATTATTTAAAGCAGATTTAACAAACTTAACTGAAATCTGTTAAGGCAGTTAAAAAAACAATCGATTGTTTTGTCGAAACAACCGATTGAATTGGTTTGACAGCAAAGTCAACCAAGTTCAAATGTTCCAAAACCAGTTTCAAAAACATTAAGTATGAAACAACCGATTGAAACGATAAAACAACTGGTTGTTTTTTTTGCTTCTTCATAAAACACTCTTTTCAAAAGATTTGAATTAAACCAGCTTTTGGATTCAAACTAAGAGTGAATTAACAAATTCAAACTACCCCATAACACACCCAACTATGCTACAATCAGCCTTCAAGCAATCCATGGTGATTTGGAGTCATCAAAGCTCTTCTTCAACTGATATAACATCCTAAAAGGTCGACCGCATTCAAATTTTCAAAATTTGAAATAGATAAGACTAAAGGTTTGTAGTTTTTTTCTTTCCCTTTTCATTGGTTATCAATATACTAACTTTTACTTTTTATTGAATTATAGTGTAATAAACAACCAAAAAGCCATGAGTGTGGCTATTATGTTATGCAATGGATGATTACCATTATAAGAGTCGGCCTTAAAAGTGATTGGCAAGAGGTAACATGATATGTTAAATTATTTTTATAATTCTTGAACATATATGTATCTTAAAACTAATTTATGTCAACCATATTTTGAAATGCAGTTCTTCACGGATGAAACACCAATGTCTTCAAAAGCCATAACATATGTGAGACATTCTTGGTCCACATATTTCATAATTTTTTATAACTCTAGGATAGTTGATCAATAGTGTAGGAATTATATATAATTTGATTAGTGTTTGTAATACATTTTGATCAATATATATAATTTGATTATCTGATTTATCTGAATTTATGTATTTGTCTGACTGGGTATATATAATTGAACATGTTAATTTATATGGAAATTAGTACTAAAAAAAACACCATTTACAAGGAAGGCTACTACTATAGCCGCACTTGTACATGCATTATCCTTTAACCCTAAACCCTCATTCAAAAACATATACAAGTGCGGCTACCAGAAATAGTCACCCTTATAAATATGATTTACAAATGCGACTATATAGCCGTCTTGTTATCTCTTCGATTTAAGAATGCGTGATCATCAAATGCAGCTCTATAGTCACCCTTATAAATGTAAAATAGCCGCATTCATTTTGCCTTTCTGCACCAGTGTCATTATTAATATTATACAATGTTTGTTGTTAAGAAAGAATAAAAATACTTGTTTAGTAAATATAACATTATTTTAAGGGTGGGACCTCTAACATTGTAAGTTCGGACTTAATCAAGTTATATATGAGTACATAATTGAGAATTTTCATTTTTTATACACATTTTATATTTTTATTTTACTCTTAGTTATATTTTAAAATTATAACTTCTATAAAAATATATAAACATTCTTCCTTATGGTATGCACATATTATATTTCTATTTTATTCCTAATTATATTTTAAAATTAAAAAAAAAACTATGTAAATACTAAAAGTGACTAAAAGTTAATCTTAAAAATTTAACTTATTTATACTCACTAAAAATTTAATATATTTAAGTTTAATATAATTTTAGCACATATTAATCTAAAAAAATAGTATATTTTATCTTATTTATAGTTACTAAAGATATTTTACTAAAATTATTGTATTATAATATATAATATTACCGATTGATGAAATGAATCAAACAATAGTAAATAAATTTAAATTAAATTATGTCAACGTGAACATAAATTTAGCATATATCAATATTGTATTTGAAAAATAATTACATTTGGATGTTAGAAAAGAGAAAAAGAAAAATATCAAAGAAAAAGACATTGTATATTTGTTCTATTCTTATAAATTAAGATCTAAAACAATTTATAGTAATGTGTTAGATAACTGAGGCCTAAAAACTACTGAAATATGAAAATCATTTATGCTTTCAAGGTTGAAACTATGGATGTAAATTTAAAATGGATCCAAATATTAATTTTATTGATGACTTTGTAGATGTAAAGTTTAACAGGAAGATACATATTTTTGTTATTATTCTTTGTGAAGAGTTCCTCAATCCAATAATTCACAATATCGAAATGAGTCCATTTAAGAGTGTTTATGCTCACAAATTGTGCAGCATGCACCTGATAGTATTGAACACTTCCTCTACTCAATACTTGTTGCAGAAAAGAGATTAGGTTCTTAGTAAACTGAAGCAGAACCTCTATAAAACACCACAACAAATGAAGAAATATGTTGATCCAAAAGGACGTCATGTGGAGTCTGAGGTGGTAGATAATGCCTTGAGAAAGAACCAGAAAATGAGCATCAGGTATTTCTGCCCATTTACTGTTTACAACTAAATGATGAGAAGATATGTAACCGTGAAATTCATTCAAAGTGGGTAATCAGGTGTTTGGAATGTTTCATTACACGGGAATAAAGCCTTGAAGAAAAGATTAAGAAATCATCAGTAAATTGGTGCAACGAACTAAAAGGGTCTATGATGAAGCAGCACTGCTATGCAGTGCCACCAACGAATGATATGCACCACCTTTGTTAAGCAAGGTGTCGTGCTTTCCCTTCTCTGCAATGACTCCATTTTTAACCACTGCAATTAAATCTGCATCCTTTATGGTGGATAACCTGTGAGCAACAACAATTGTGGTTCTATCCACCCTCACTCGATCAAGTGCATCCTGAACCACTCTTTCAGACTCAGCATCAAGTGCACTGGTGGCTTCATCTAGTAGTAGTATTTTTGGACTCTTCACTATGGCTCTCGCAATTGCCACCCGCTGCTTCTGCCCTCCAGATAGTTGAATCCCTCTCTCCCCCACTAATGTATCATAGCCCTGCATAATTATTCATATGGTGTTCAGACAGCTAGTTATTCAAAATTTACAATAAAATTTTTTGTTGATTAGCATGTAGGTTACCTGCTGCAAACTGCTAATGAACTTGTGTGCATTTGCCAGTTCTGCTGCAGCTATAATTTCAGCTTCTGTTGCATCACCACCTTTTCCATATGCAATATTCGCTCGAATGGTATCATTAAACAACGCAGGCTCCTGGCTTACCAGACCCATCTGCTGCCTAAACCATTTAAGTTTTAGCTTTTGGATTTCTGTTCCATCCAGTGTAATCTGACCCAAATCTGGGTCATAAAATCTTTGTAACAATGAGATCACTGTTGACTTTCCACTTCCACTTTCACCTACTAGAGCAACTGTCTGATATCCATCAGTGTAATCAAACTATTAGATTCTCATTTAGGAAAAGGTTGTCTGTGTTAATGATATGTTCCTATGATGATATTTATGCATAAAAAAAAACAGATTTATTTGGCTAGTTACCTTTCCTGCGTGAATGGTCAAGGAAAGATCTCTGAGTACAGGAACATGAGGCCTGGTAGGATACTTGAAAGTGACATGGTGGAACTCGATATCTCCCTTCACTTGTTGCAATGTCATTCCTGACTCATCACTGGTATCTATTCTTGATTTCTGATCAAGGATAGCAAATACAGAAGCAGCAGAACTTTTTGCTTTATTTGCAGCTGGGGTCATGAAGGCAGATTGTGACATTGCTATAGCTGCCATCGAGAGAGCAAAAAATACCTGAAAAAATAGGAAAGTAATTGTTCAAGGCTAGAAGAGTGTGATTATCTTAGCTCTTAAACTATCTACTGTTTTATTTAAGAACGTAAGAAAAATAAAACGGTTTTCTAATTTATTTGAGATATGCTTATTACACTTTGAGAACAATTGAGACAATCAGATGAGTAAAAATGCTTCATATCTAAGATAGTGACAATGATAGGACAATAACTAACACGGAAAACGTCTGAGATTGATGTTTTGCCCTTCTCGACAAGTCTGGCCCCAGCATAAAAACTGCATGCATAAACAGAGAACAGAAAGAACAGGGATAAGCCAAAACCCGTTCCGCTGACTAAACCTTGCCTTATACCTGTCTGGATGGGTCCTGCACATTTTTTCTGGTATAATTTCATCACCTTCTCTTCAGCACAGAAAGCGGCAACTGTTCTGATATTCCCTACTGCATCATTCGCTACTTGGCTTGCTTCCTCATATAGTTTCTTTGGAACATACATAGAGCATTGATCAAATGATATTAGTACAAGGCCTTCTATTTGGATAAAATTCACCATAAGCACTTGTACATTTAAACTTTTCCTATAAGCGCAATTAACTTGTTCAGGAACTTTACTGTGTATAAGTTAATATTTATATCCGCAATTTACATATTTTTAGAAGGTTTCATGCTAGAAAACAATAGTCTGATATCAGTAACGCACAAACCTTTGCATCTGTGCTGAATCCTTGCATGGACTTCATTTGCAGATGTCCATTTAGAACTACTAGAGGTACCAAAACAAGAACTATGAGAGAAAGCTGCCAGTTTGTGTCAAAGGCAATTGCCAGGGCTGTAACTACTGTAGCAATATCTTGAACCAGCAAACCAAGAGCATCCCCAACCAAAGTTCGAATAGAAGCTGCATCAGTTGACAGCCTTGCTCCAAGTGCTCCACTTGAATTTTCGGCTTTATCAAACCAGCCTATTTCCATGTGAAGTATTTTCTCAAAACACATTAGCCGGATCCTTTTTATTAACTTACAACCAGCTACAGAAAAAAAGTAGGACCTTAATGGAAGAAATATGAAGGCACCCACACTAAGTGCAACAAATATTAGTGCCCAAAATTTTGAGTCTTTCCGGAGTTCATCTGCAGGCTCATAGAAAGTATTTATCATGTGGGAAAGAAGGAGCCCCACTGTGGGTAGTATTGCCCCTGTTACTGCTGCTGCTAGAGTCCCCACGAGTAACAATGGGATTTCAGGCTTGTTAAGATAAGCAATGCGGAGAAATGAAACTTCTTGAGGTTTATGTGATGCTGCTGAAGGAAAAGCTCCAGACCCTCCTTCTGATGTTTCAAAGAGATCTTGTGTGGTTGGCATGGCATTTGATATTCTGAATGAGTGCTGACCGCTGTTTCCTCTTCCAGATGATCCCCGGCTTAAAGATTGAGGGAAAGAATACCGTTGGCTCGGTTGTCGTTCAGAATCTACCATGTTTTCTGCCCCGCTTAAGTAATTTTCATCATGCTGTTCTGACTCCCTTTTAATTTCTTGCAATCTAACGAGCTGGCTAAAAGCTCCATCAGGATCTTTAGTGAGCTCAGCATGTGTACCTAATCAATTGAAATAAATAAGCATGCAGCAACGTATATGTCAAGGAAAACTGAGGATGTGTTTGAGGAGAGAATGATTTGAAAGCGGATTTGTTATAGTAGTTTCATTTGTCGACAACATAGTATGTCTACCTTTTTCTACGACTTTTCCTTCATGAATAACTGCAATCACATCAGCATTCCTTATTGTGCTTAGGCGGTGGGCTACAATAACAGTTGTTCGGTTGATCATAATTCTGTCTAGTGTCTCTTGCACCACTCTCTCTGATTCTGCATCTAGAGCACTTGTAGCTTCATCAAGGAGCAGAATTCTTGGGTCCTTCAGAATTGCTCTTGCTATAGATATTCTTTGCTTTTGACCTCCAGAGAGTTGAGTTCCATGCTCCCCAACCATTGTGTCAAATCCCTAAACTCATAATTTTACAAAACTAATCAGATAAAACAGCCTCTTACTGAAACACAAACATAGACACGCCAAATTTCAAAAGATGAATGATGAATCGTGAGCTCACATGGGGAAATTTATCTATGAAATTAGAAGCATTTGCAAGTTCAGCTGCTGCTCTTATTTCTTCATCTGTTGCCCACTCCTTTCCATAGCCAATATTCTCTTTAATGCTGCAAGTAAAGAGAGCTGGTTCCTGGCTGACAAGGCCTATTTTCTGTCTGATCCATTTCAATTGAAATTCTCTGACATTGATACCATCAATGAGAACTTCACCAGCTTGTGGATCATAAAATCTCTCAATTAAACTAATAACTGTTGATTTCCCACTACCACTTTGCCCCACCAAAGCGGCAGTAGTGCCACTTGATATTGAAATTGAAAATCTATTGAATATCTGTTCATCAGGTCTTGAAGGATAACTAAAGCAAACCTCCCTAAGTTCTATATCTCCTGATATGTCATCTAGTTGTTTACCAGAAGAGTCATAAGCATCAATATCTGGCTGCCTCTTTATTGTTTCAAACATTTTAAAGGCAGCTGCTTGTCCTGCAGCAAATGCAGCTAAGCTTGGAGATGTCTGTCCCAGAGACCTACAAAATAAAATTATCAGGAAAGTGTATCAAATTTTCTTGCCAAGCTATGGGGAGAGGTTGTAAGATATCAATTGATTCATCCATTTAAAATGTATATGGTAAAGCAGAAGCTAACTTACATGGAGCCAGTCAAAACTGCAAAAAATACACTAATGACTTGTCCTCCCGTATAACCTTTCTCTATAACCATCTTCCCTCCAAACCAAATTGTCAAACCATAGGTACAGTAGATAAATAATCGAACAAAACCAAATCCAAACCCACCAGTCAAACCCTCTTGCACTCCTACTCTGTAAGCTTTTGTTAAGTATAGATTATATTGAGCTATAGCTTGCTTCTCGCCAGTAAATGATGCAACCTGCGTTGGAGCAATGTGTATCTTTTATTCACTACTCTCTCGCAACGTGAAAAAGATAAACAATGGAAAGGGCATTCTGAGGGTTGGCATACAGTTCGAATTGAGCCAATTGTCCGCTCCACTAGAGTTGCTGCTTCTGAATAAGCGGCTTGTCCTCGGGATGCCATCTTTGCAAAAGCAAAGCTCATTATGGAACCAGAGAGGACAAGAAGAGGAAGAGAAGATAGAAGCACAAGGCTTAGAAGCCAACCCTTGATGAATGCTACGACTATACCTCCAAAAAAACATGCCACATCCTGGATGAATTTTCCTACCTGAGATGTCACCCAAAAGAAAAGTTAATTGGAGATCATAATATTTATGACTTTTAAGTGGTCCATCAATACCTTCTCTCCCATGGCTTCTTGAATAAGAACTGTGTCACCTGACATCCTTCCAACAACCTCTCCACTGTTGGTTTCCTGGTCAAAGAAGCTGATATCTTGCCTCAAAA
>Ga0123342_1007503_pt1 | contig 14344 bp, 2 predicted proteins | sample Turbeawhitnodule_FD_89960 | JGI IMG/M metagenome (GOLD analysis project Ga0123342, IMG submission 89960) | Root nodule microbial communities of legume samples collected from Mexico - Turtle bean Mexico white nodule | ecosystem: Host-associated > Plants > Roots > Nodule | place: Mexico: Nepantla...
CGTAAGCAACGAGCAGTTCCGGATATTTTTATCCGTAAATGAAGAAGACAAGGGCATTTTAGGATTTTTAAAAGTGTGTCGGGTGCCAGTCACAATTGATCGGGTGCAGGAAGCAATTGCCTTAATTTGGACCCTCAAAAGCCCATGCAGTTAACGAGTTACCACAAGCAGCGAAGCATGGATGAATCCACGTTTGGTGTTTTGGGCCCTTCGTGATTTTATCTCAAATATATATATATATATATGTATATAAACTGATCAATGACTTGTAAATAAAAGAAAAAAAAAATCCATCTAACGACAAGAATAAGATGAGTAATTAAATTTATTATTGTTTTAAAAGATATAAATAAAAATAAGTTGTAACTAAATGATTTTATTAATATTTTTATATGAATTGAAAAATGAAATATTATTTATTAACTTTTGTTAATAGGTGAATCTTTCCAACATTATATATGTAATTAGTAACTTAAATTTTGAGATATATTAACAAATGTTTTATACAAATCTATATATTTATTAAATTTTTGATATTATAGACCTTGATTCTAAGCATCTTGACGTTCGGCCTTTACAAAATTTGAATTAAAACCTGAATGCATCTATGTTGAGATATTAAGAACTTCAAGTAAATATATTTGTTTTTTCTTCTTTTTTTCACTATCAGTCCTCTAAAATAGACATTTTCCTTTAGAGAGTTAGATTAAAGGTATTTTAATTTTCTTTTGCTTATATTTTTGTTATTAAAAAGTATCTACAAATATATTTTAAAGTTTTTATTCATAGAGTCCCATTAATATTCACAAATGGAAGTGTTCACCAAAATTAAAATAAATTGTGACATGTTGATATTGAAAATATGTTTTGACAAACTTTTTTATAAATATTTAAGAAACAATAAGAAAAAAGTAAAATAAATTCTTCCATAACATTAAATTAGCTTATTCTCAAATTATAAAATAAAATTTAAATTACTTTAAATTAACTTATACACAAATTATAAAATAAATTTTAAAAAAACTATGGGATAGGATCTTTATAGTTTAGTTTATATTGAAATATATTTCTACTTATAAATAAAAAATTATTTATTTACTTTATTTTACTCTTGTAAAAGGTTTGAGAAATTTATCTAATAGCTTAAAGAGTATAGTTAAGGATATCCTAAGAAAAATACCTATATTTCAAATGTAAGCATCATTTTGTTCTTTACGCATTGTTTGGTTTTGTTGTTCAATTGTTCATGCGGATGGAAAGACGAGTGAGCTACACATTTGTATCAACTGAATGTCGCTAATTTTGAGTGAGGAATGACAAAGTTCATGATTTTTTTTCCTCATTCAAGTAAAGAGAAAATATGGAAAAGTCACGTTGACACATGTGCATTGTCTCTAATGCCTTTAACGTCGTCCATTGAAGTTGGACAATTTTTTAAAACAAATGTAAAAAAGATTATCAAATATAATATAAAGTTTTTTATAAAAGATATATATTTTTTGAAAAAACTTGTGTGGGTTTTTTTTTATTGAGAAGACCACAAATAAAAGTTGTGTATATCAATTAAAAGATGAAGTCAAACCAAAACATTTTTCATTAAAACGTGATAGGACCTTGATTATGGTGGGTTTAGTAAATGTGAAGTCTAATTACGTATATTTTAACATTAATCTCGTGCAATAAATTAAACTTCAAAAAATTACAAAAATTAGTAAGAAAATTCTAAATCCAAAAAACTACACGTTTATTTTAAAGTAACAAATACTTCAAGAATCTACCTATAAAATAATACATGTACATCAAATTATAGGAAAAAGAGTACTCAAAGGTGAAATTAATTAAAAATGATAAATTAAAACATTCATGTTTAAAAAGTTCACTTCATTGTAATTTATAATTTTTTTTTAAAAAGGTAGATAATTAAGAATATCAAAAGTCAATAAAATAAAATTATAAATATGTATACAAAAACATGAGTCATTAATATTTTTTTCAGTTATTTTTTACTTAGGTATTGTTTGCACTACTTTTGTTAAACCAAGAAAATATAATTTAAACAATCTTATATCAATCGATTGTTTAAAACAATCTAGTGTTTATAAATAAAGATAGTCCAGAAAATTCTTGGTTATGATCATAACAAATCATGAGTAGTTTTCATGAACTAATATCTTTATCTTAAAGGGTGTTCATGAGAAAAGACTACATGACTATCATGTGATAAGAAGTTCAAACATAATTAAGTGTGACGTTCATCAAAATATTATACAACAAAAGATAAGAGGTTAAATACAAAACTATATAACAAGACACGTATTCAATTTGAATTAGTAAAATCGTCAAAAGAAGCAACTAACACATTGACTCAAAAATTCCAATAAAGACAGGAACACTACAGTGAAATAAAAAGTAAATTATAGAAAAGATGTTGAATAGAGCTTGAAAACTACTTCAAATTTTTTTTCTTCATAATAAGTAGTTCATTAGACACTTTAAAGAGGTTGTATAATAGTTTGAAAAGGTTCCCAAATATTTCAACAAAAACATTTATGACAACCAAACAATAGCTTGTGCGAGAGTCATAAAAACAATAATGTAAGACTTTCTAATTTTAAGTTGGTTCACCCTAACTTAGACTATGTATAGTTTTCTTTGGCAACTTGTAAAGGGCTCCAATTATGAAGGGGCTCCAGTTATGAATATGATTACAAATATTTTTACACCTCACTTGAGCACACAAAGTTACTCCTGGATATCCTTTTGTCTTCTTCCCCTGAGATAAAACATGAGTACACAATGCCAACTCTTGAGTGAGTACACAATATCACTCTTGATAATAGAACAAATGTTGTTTTTAAAAGTTACAAAGAAACTCTCATAGGAAGGATACAAATATAATCACTCCTTATTCTAAAGACTAACTTCACATAATGAAGGATTTATAAAAAAAGGTACCTTATCTCTTAAATATGTCTATTTGATGATCCTTTATCTAAACACTTCAAAGCTTTTGATTCTTTTGTATTGTGGAATAAGCCGAACAAATTCACTATAGAATTATCTACCAACAAAAATGTTAATAGGATAATAGAGATGAGAAGTGAAGTGTTAATGAACTTCCATCTACATCCATGACAAAATTCATTATGCTTAGAGAAAGTTTCTCTCTTAGTGAACTCTTGAAACTCTCACAATTTTATGTCTTTATCGTTGAATTCAATCTCCAATAACTAGATTAAATCCAAGCAATGAAAGAACTTGTTGCCTGACAAAATCTTCAAAATCATATAAGAGGGATTATGATTTCTTGAGACCTTCATCACCTTTATAGATCCTCAAGAAATATCCTCTCTTACAAAGTGAAACTTGATATTTGTGTTTCGTTCTTCATGGTAAACTTAATTCTTGGATAAACCATTGTTTACATCACAGAACCAATAATGTTTGTATATGGAATACCTTCCATATGCTTGTAGTGTGAAACAAAAGGTGTGGAAATAGGATTCAAGTTTGTCGTTCCAAATGTGTCAAAGATGTTTTTGAGATAAATCTTTTGAGACACATATATATGCTAAAAAGATAGTCCAAGTTCAAGAGGGAGGGGGGTTTGAATTGAACTTTCAAAATTCTCTTAAAAAAAAGCTTAGAATAAAATTCTTAGAATAATCAACCGATTAAAATATTTCCATAACGCAAATCAACATGTTAAAAATTTAATTTTAGTTCAAAAACAAAAAAAAAATAATCAATTAAATTTCACCAGATAAAAATTCAACTTGTTAAAATTTAAATTAACCAAGAACTATTCAAGATTAAAATGCAAAAATTGGAATATAGAGAGATAGAAGATCACACAATGACTTTTACACTGATTTACTCTCCCACAAGAGCAACATCTAGTTTCACAGCCACAACAACTGAGATTTAACTAAACACAAATCTTTACTATATAAACTACAAGAATATAACTCTTCAACCCTACAAAAGTATTTTACCCACAAGTAATACACAATTACCTTAAAAAAATTAGAAACCCTATATAATCAGCATTACAAAAGTGAGAAGAATTACAACACTTGAGTTTACAACATGAACACGTTCTAAAATTTAGAAATCCTTCTTCAAACAAGACTATATGATCTAATATTTTCAAAAAAAGTGTTTTAAGAAACTAGTTTTTTGCATATAAATATTTCTCTCACAAAGTAGTAATAATTCACTCAAAATTTTTTAAAAATTACCCAAAAAAAAATAAAAAAAAATACAATTTTATGAAAAACTGAGCTATCAGTTTTAATAGATTAAAAATTCTATTTAATCTATTGATTTCACTGAAAACAATGGATTAGTCTCCTTAATTTTTATAGAGGCAAAGTATTTACTAATTTCTTTCATTAAATTTTAAAAATATATGCACTATACATACTTTGTAATTATTTTGTATTAAATTTTAAAAATAAACTATATTAGACAACACCTTTTTCTTTTTCTTTGTTGACTTTTAAAAGTAAAAATATGTACTTCACCTCAGAAACACAGCACACCCAATTCTTCTTTCTAAGAGGGCATTCTTCAATGCATCCACTTTGCTGTCTTGTACTTATGTTGGCATATTCAATAACATACTATTCTTTGTTATTAAAATCATTAATTGCAATATCAACCTGGAATAAATTTAAAAGATTTGTTTAAAAATTATTGAGTACTGATAATATACTTGAAAATATATCATACTTGCTTACCTCCTTTGTAATTTCTATTAAACAAGTGTGCGAACTGATAAACCTTCTAATAAATAAATTAATACTCTTTTATGTTTTAGTAGTTGTTATTTCCCTAATGAAATAAAATTAGAGTAAATCTTGCTTATCTTTAATAGGAAAAAAAATGGTGGAAAGGGTTAAAGGGGTAACCAGGTGGAATGTAAAGAATAGAATTTAAGATTAATAATCTTTTTAGATAAAAAAAAAATATTGGGTAATAACAATAAAAATAAAGGAAGGGAGTGTCTAGGAAAGTGTAAATAGTAAAACCCCTGAAATTGTTGAGCTTAAAAGGTGGGCCTAATGGACTTAGGAACGTTGGGCCGAGGTTCTTTCTTAAAGGACTAATTCTTTCTGCACCCCATGAATTGTGACCTGTATCTGATACAGATTGTCCTCAAGAATTGAAAAACATATCTATTCTAGAAAAGTAAATTCAGAATATATTTTTATATTCTAAAAATAAAATTTTAGATTTTTTTTTAATTTTTTTTTTAAATTACGAAATACAAAAAAAATACATTACAAAAGAAATTTTGAAAAATAAAATCTGGAAGCGTATTTCAGAAAAAAAGAATTCCAGAATTTTGATCCATACTCCTTTTATATGTAAATGCGTTTTTGTCATTTAACTTAAACATTGAGTGCATATCACAATTAATCGGGTGCAGGAAGTAAATAAAAACCAGCAAAGTGAAAAACAAAAATTCACGAGTGGATTTAGCGAGTTTAAAAGGCAGCAGGGAAGCTTAGCCCCTTTCATTTGGTGCTGATCGGAACAGGTAACGTTGCAAACGCTTTCTCACACTCAATTCTCGCGTTTCAACCATCTAAATTGTAATGCTTCGTTTTTTCGAAAGGTTCCAGATTCGTGGATTTAATTGTTATAATTACGTTTATCCTCCTAATCATTCATCACGGTTCGCTTTCGTAATTTAGGGTTTGTAACAGATTAAATTTTGTTTTTTTATTGGAAGGGAAGAGAAGAGAGGGAAAAATGGGTTTTATCATGGAATTTGCGGAGAATTTGGTATTGAAGTTGATGGAGGACCCGAAGGAAAGAGATCGGAGGTTCAGGGAGCACGTTTATAGAGTGAAGGACAGGTGCGCGAAGACGAAGGAGATGTGGAGCTACCCCATGCGACCCTATGGTTTCTGGACATTCGAACGCCACAATTCTCAGCTTGCATGGGATGCCCAAATTAGCCAAGTTGCTGGTAGGAGGGACCCTTATGATGATCTCCTCCAACATTTCTCCGCTCCACCTAAATGAGGTATTATTCTTGAAAACCCTAACCTCCAAGTATGCAGCTCTCAAATCTTAATGCAAAAGTGAATTTTGTTTTAGTTTTTTTTAATGTTCGATTCCTTTTGTTTGATTAGATTTTGTTTTTGCTGGTGGGTTACTATATAGAGGTTATGTTAGTACTTCGAGGCTGATGTTGTAATACCATACGTGCTCTTATTAGTTATGAATGCATTGTGTTTCTGGTGTGCAACTAGAGATTCAATGTTTTTTCAAACCTTTGGGTTGGGATTCTGGAGTTGGTTAGAAGGATAGTTGATTGGGAAACTCTGCACCAATCTGTTATATATGTAACATGAGAAACTTGGTTTTTAGTAATGAAGCCTGAGGGGCAATGATTTATCTTGGTTTTAAATTAGTTCCTTACAGTGCGGGTCTCTTTTATTACATTTAAAAGTCAGCTTCTGATATTCCTTTAAAAACCGAAGTCAGTGGGAGACTTTTAATCACCAGCTATGTTTGCTTCTCTGGGATTCTATAGGGACTATTATTTTGGTCAATTTCGGAACCCTAAACACGAACTTCACCTTCAGGAACAAATTGAAGAGCTGATGTCATGATTCATGCATTTTGTCGATTATATAGTACTAGATGGAGAGTTGAGAGAGAAAACGAATGGAAATGTAGAGATGTGGAGACATGCTTTGAGAACATAGGAATTTTGTATAAGTAGATGTTAAACATAGTATGTGAAATGTATGTTTAGCAAAAGATACACCGGTTTGAGCCTTATAGTTAAAATGGGAGGCCATACCATACGTCACATAATTTAAGTGGCTTGGAACCACAGTACTTCATGATGAGAAAATAGAGAAAAAGATAGCCATACAATTCAAACGGTTGAGTGAAATGAAGTAGTGCTGTATTATTATTAGTGATAGAAAAAGTACCACTGAAGATTAAAGGAAAATCTTACTTCATAACTATAAGAATTGTTTAGTCATATGGTATTGAAGAGTAAACAATCTATTTGGTCCCTATATTTGTAGGACGTTGTCACATTATTAGTCCCTAAACTACATGAAATGATGAAAGTAAAAGAGAGTCTCTGAAAGTGTAAATCAGCAAATTTGTATAAAATTAAAAAATAATGTGACTGAGGTGACAGTATTAACATTTATTTAGAGACTAGAATGATGGTAACTATGTAAGTTTAGGAATTTATTTAACAACATCTTAGTTTTAAGGACTAATGTGACGGTGTCTTCCACTTTCAAGGACCAAAGTAACCATTTTCTTAGAACTGAATATTAGTGAGTAAAAAATGCCAACAAGGAAATAAGCATGGTAGTGCAAATATGAAAATATTATAGTATATGAGTGGACACACTAAATAATATATGTATACACCCACACACACACACACACACACACACACACATATATATATATATATATATATATATATATATGGTTAAAAATGATTGCATTAGAGAGGGATGTGGTCAATCTTACCTTGGGTAGTAGGGCCTTGTGTAGAGAAGACTTGTAAATACCGTAATAAGCATAGTGCATTATTAGATGAAGGGTAGTGCAATATTTGAGGTAGAGGAAATTATGGAACTTAAAACAAAAACACTGTAGGTCGAACCATGAAGAAAGTTTAGATTTAAATGGTTCATCATTAGATTTGGTGTAAATTTGAACATTATCTTGTAGGAAAAACACCTTTGTTGTTCCTTTGAATTTATTGCTCTTTTTATGAATTTTTTCTATTATAGTCTTTTGAAATTGTGATTAGGTCCGTTTTTATTTAGAATTGCAGTACCTACCAACCACTGTCTTATCTAATCATATTTTGTATTCTTTATTGATGCAGTTTTGCTGACCTTGGCTGTAGCATTATTGGTGGAAAAGGATGAATTTGTTGTAATTTCCTCTTTTATAACATACTGGTCTGTGCTTTTTTATTCTGTTATTTTAAATAAATGTTCCATATAACTATGGTGCTGGAAGGATTTTTTTTCCCATGAGATTCTTGCACTATTTTGCAGTTTCTGGCAATATTTCTATTTTATCAATTTTCATCTCTCACTGTTTAGTGGTCTATTTTTTCTTAATAGAATTCAACTATAGGTCAAGTTTGCAATGGGAGTGGATTGTCTAATGTAGTGCTGTGAATGTTACTCTGTTACTATTTAGTTTACAGCGGTTAGATTCGTGTAGTGCATTGAATTTTGACATAAATCTTTTTTAACTAAAAGGATATTTGTTTAGCTTGTATCTCCTTCAACTCCTGAATCTTCATGTTTCCCCATGTTACCTTGAAAGAGTTCCCTGTCCGCTGACTGACTTTGTGGTATCAACATTCCAGTTCAGAGTGGTACATGCTAGTTGGTAAATGTTGGTGCGTTGTATTTGAGTAAAAGTGTTATATAAGGAAAAATTAGAAACAAACGGGCAAAGCGAATTGGGGACAAGAAATGGAAGAAACAATGCCACAATCCCTAAGGATTGATGAGTTGGGGAGGATTTTCCATCAATTAGCACAATTGGCAACTTGTTTCCTGTGGGAGGACGACCACCTTCATCGCCAGTACCTACCATAATTCAAGTAAAGAAACAAAAGTGAAAATAGGATCTCATTAATGTGTGGTCTTTGCCTTTTACTATTCTTGATCCTCTTTAGTCCTTTAGTGAAACCTCCTAAATTAAAATCCAGAAAGTATTAAATGGAAAACATGCAATGAATTTCAAGCTCAACTCGGAAAGACAAAATTGGAAGACAAGAATAGAGCAATACAAACCAAGTAACTAAAATTTCAAACTTTTGTATTTAGAACTAGTGTTTTCAAGAGACAAGTTGGATTGGAAGCGTATGTATGAAAATGAAAGAACCAAGCGGTGTGTAGAAGGACTTCTAATTGAGGGGAACTTTTTCTTTCCTTTTAACAAATTTTTGAGCTTTGTATTTCCTTCAACTCCGGAATCTTTCGTGTTTCCCCACGTTGACCTTGAAAGTGTCCTCTGTCCACTGGCTTTTTGGTATCGACATTCCAATTCAGAATGGCACAGCACATGCTAGTTGGAAAATCTTTGTGCGTTGTATTAGTACAAGACTTGAGCATATGATCTCTTGAGTGAATCTTAAATTCAGTATCTCAAACTTCAACGAAAAATTTGAAACAAAAGGGAAATGTGGATTGAGGAAAAGGAAGGAAATAAACAACGCCACAATCCCTTAAATTTGATAAGTTGAGGAGGATTAGTCACAAATTGTACGAATTCTTTGATAAGATCCTAGAGTTCTGCACAAGAATTAAGTCAAACTAATTTTCTTACAATTTTAAGTTAAATTTCATTATCCAAGTTCTACCACAATGTTAGAAAGTTTCTCCCATTTGGAGGCTCGGATTTTCTCGCCTCATCCCATTAGGAATTAAATTATCCACTTGAAAATAATTTCCACTAAAATTTAATTATCCATTAGAATGAAGCCACACTAACCACTATAAGGCAAATCTTCCTACACCCAATCATTTTTAACCTGCACCCAACATATTTTTTTAATTTTCAAAAATACCCTTTATTCCAGAAATAAAAATTCAGAATTGAAAATAATATATTATGGAAAAATAAATCTGGAAGAGGTTATTGAGTTTTGGAAATAAAAATCCGAAAACAAAAATCAAAATTCTATTCTGGATAAAAAAAATTTTGGAATTGAAAATAATACATTTTAGGAAAGAAGATCCGGAAGAGTGATTATTGTGTTTTGGAAATAAAAATAAAAAGCCCATTCTGGATAGGAAAATCCGTAATACAAAAAATTCGTTTTGGAAAAAAAATCTAGAACACATATTTCGGAAAAGGGAGTCTAGAAGGTATTTTTATATACACCTCATTTTTTTAAGGACATTTTTGTCTTTCCGCTGGAATCGGGTGGAGTGGGATGGTGCAGGAAGCAATTGCCCCACTATAATTGCTTAGGAAGCCTATGAAACATAAAAACAGAACTGACCCAAAATATATCAATAGTCAAACAAACTTATGAGTTTTTTATTGTATTGGTTTTTCTTGACGATTTTGTGATTTAATTGAATTATGTAATTCGAAAAGTAATCATATATGTGAAAAAAGTTACCGGATTATGTAATCCGGAAGGTAATTACAAATTTAAAAAATGATTTTTAGATTATATAATCCAGAATATTATAGAGGAGCATTTTCGAAAATTTGAAAATTTATGGAAGTGAAAGAAGAAGGTATAGAGTGCAGGAAGAAATCGCCTTAGTTAGATCAATTCGGTTTTGCGGTCTAATCGATTTGTTCAGTTCCGTTTGCAATACAAAAGTTTATCGGGAACTCCTTCTCCACCCGTTTTAACTTTAACTCATTCAGTGCACCAATTTTGCTTATTTTCTTAATTGTTCCTTTTTAATTCTTTTTTTCACATCTACGTTTTCTTTTCTGACTTTGAATCCAAGTTAACTTGGTATTTATCGTAATGTTATAACCTTTAATTATTTAATGATATTCTTTTCACGAACATGGGTCTATTTTTTTTTTATGATCATAAGTTTATGCTTCTTCCACGTTTTTTTTAAACCAACAAATTATGTAAACACATTAAACTGTCTTTTCGAATAATAATATTCAGCAATCGTTGAAGGATAATTTATTTTTGAATAGTTGGAAAAAAATGTTGCATCATGACACAGACTGCAACTTTAAAGGTAAATTAAGAGAAACCTTTGATATGTAGTTTATTTTCCTAAAGTTTAGGTTGCATGTTGCAACAAAGACTCTTAAAAAAGGTGTATCTATATAGGGCAGCATTTGTGAAGGGTGCCAAAGAGAGGGAAAGGAAGGGAAGGATTAGATGCAAGAAGAACAAACTAAAATCTTGATAAAGCAGCTTTCACCAGATTTGTAGAAGAGAAGCTAGTTATAGCAAGTGGGGAAATAAATCAAAATTCACTCACAAATATAGATGCAAATAATTATTATTTAATGCATTACTCACACGGTTAAATAAATGGTAATATCGAGCTGTACATAAATATAAAAAAACTTAATATTATGTATGAATGATGAATTTTAAAAATTTCAAATAATTTTAAAATTTTTGATTTATTTTTCTTTTAATTTTTAAATATTTTTTGTATACATTAAATTATTTTTTAATTTTTTTTAATTCAAAGAGTGGAATTAAATTTGTACTTAATGTTAAAAAAATGAAATATTTAATATTAGCATTTATAAAAAAAATGTCATATTTTTAAAAATATAAAAATTTAAATAGTATGATATGTTTAATAATTTGAAATGAAATATACCAGAAGGAAGAGTTGAATTGTTATTTAATATTTTCAAAACAATTTACAAACAATGTCTAATAAACGTGAATGTACAAAGTTTAAAACTTGAGAAACGTATTATCAAATAGGTTTTTGTAAGAGAAGTATCTGAGAGGCTCGTCAAATGCAAATTCAAAAGTTTGATAGATGTGTAGTAAAAAACGTTTTTCAAAATCTTGTTTGTAAATTTCATTATTATATTAGTTGCAAAATAATAATATGCGATTTATAAAGATAAGAGTTAAGGAAGATTTATAAACAAAAAAAAAAAAATCTTTTTTACTGATTTGTCCGAAAATCTAAACTACATCTACATCTTGATTAACATGATCAAGTTCCATTAGCAAACTAACAATACAAAATACAAAACAAATATTATTTGGAGTCAGTTACTTCTGGATAAACACAAAATATTATTTGGATTGCAACCATTTTAACTAAACAAAGAGTGTTGTTTGGAATTCAACCAATTTTAGTTAATCATGGAGTATTGTTTTGAACACACAACCATTCTTAACTAAAACTTGAGTATGTTTTGGACTAAGCCACTCTTGGATAAACTCTTTGTTTACATAAAGGGTGTAATCTAAACGGTCATATGTTTGTTAACTAAAATAGGATAATGTCCAAAGACGAATGCAATATGATAAATGCCCTTTTAGGTTGGTAATGAACACAATAGTATTTTTGCTCACAAACTAAAAGCTAAAAGGGATTGCTAAAAATTACTAAAGCTTTGTTATCATTCTCATTATAAGAGTTTCATATGCATCATTAACATTTCTTCTTATTCTTCAAATATATCTTCTTCATATAGATGTTGAGAAGAAAATAGTCTTCACAAATCCTTTGGAGTTGTTGTGAGGTCTTGAGAAGTTCTTCTTCTTTGTCTTGTGTTTATGCATATTCAAGCTTGTAGATGCATTAAATGTTTTTTCATGCAACATTAGATCCATATATCTTCTTTATACAACTTTTTTACACGTGATATGATGTATTGAATCTAGGTCAAGTAGCATTTTTATAAACTTGAGCAAAGCATAGAGACTAACATAGCTAATTATCTTTGTAGGATTGACATTCTGATTTTTCAGAAAAGTTGTTTGCATGAAGAACCTTTAGGCGCATTCTTCAAAAGATCTTGATATGGATATCTCATTACAAAATTCTCTTATAATACACAAATAGACGAACATTCTCTACAAGCATAGAATAAATATTTATAAGTATTTGGAGCAAAAATACTTATTATTTTTTCCATAAATATTTATAAATATTTGGAACATTCTCTATAAATGCTTCAGACTACGTACACTTATTATTTTTTCGAAGCAAAAATTGATAAAGAAATATATATGGGAAATGCTTGCGTCTATGTAAGCAAAAACTTTTCAGACAAAAGCATATAAGCAAAACGCTAGAGTCCTTCCAAATAAAAATTTATTAGGCGAAACATTGGAAACTATTTTGTTTGTTCAAATAAAAGACGAAACATATAAAAAAACCATTTGTGTTTATTCAACCAACAAAGCACTTGTGTCTTTCGAAACCTGATATTTATAAAATTATATTTTTATACTTTGTTGTTAAGTACATAATTAAAACTAAATATATGATGAGTTGAAATTTGTTCTAACAATTTCAATCATTTTATTATTTTTAAAGTTCTCAATTAAATTTTATTTTTTAAAATGTAACAACAATTTAACTGCTTTCATCAAATCTTCATATGCTATGTCTGTTTCTAACACTGTCACACAATTTTAGATTATATAACGAACACGCATGTTAAATCATTACTTCTGATATTTTTATCATTATAACAAAAACAAAAACTACTTTTGATATTCTTATCGATATTAAAAATACTAAGAATCTTAAAAATAGTGAAGGGATATGAAAAAACACTTACAATAGTAAACCGAAGTAGGCTATTAACCCAAAATATAAGAAAGAGAGAAAAAAGACACAACATAAATTGGAGAAAACAAATAAAAAAAATTCAAATTCTTATTTACATAATCAAATTTTAAATTCTAATTTTTTTAGTAATGCTTTCATTAGTTTATAAAAGTTTTATTTTTTTATAAATTCTTTATTCAAATAAAAAATTTATTATAAATATTTTATTTCATAAATAAAATGTTATTTTAAAATTATTTATCCAAATAAGAGTACTTATTTTAAATAATAATATTTAATTTCAATAAATTATTTGAAACTTCGTTATACTTCAGTTACTAAACTTAGATATTTTTTTTCTTAAATTTAAATTCAAAGAGATATTTTAATTAAAGTAAACTATTGAATATGTATCCAAATCTAATACTTCTCCCTTTCTAAACTAATAGTCTTTTTTGGTTTTTGTTTATGAAAATTGTACTTACAAAATATAACAATTACCAACTTTTTAATTTTAAAACAAATGCTTATATTCTTCATTATATATATTTAAAAGTAATATATTAACTAAAATTTAAATAAAATTTATGAAATTTAAAAATTAATATTAAAATATAAATAGAAAAAAAATATTTATAAAAAAATTGAAATGATTTAATTATTATATCAACAATAAAAATGTAAGAAAATTATACTGCTACTGAATTTAATATTGTCTTGTGAAAATAGAAAAGCATTGATTTAATATACAAAAAAATATATGCGATTAAGTTATTAATTTATTATATATATTTAATATAAGTATAAATATAAATAAAATAAGACACGTGAAATTTATTTTATTGATAACTTTAAAACATATTTGTTTTAAATTAGAGAGAATATGAGTATATCATTTGAGAAAATCATACAAGATGTATATAATTTTCTTTTATTTTGTTTCAAATAGTAGTTGATCCTGCCTGTTGACCGGAGCGCTGGAGAATGCCTCGTCAAAGGATCGACGTGCGCGCCGCTTCTCACTTCCGTTCCTCCTCTGGATCTATCTCAAGAACCTGCAAAGAAACGATACG
>Ga0123342_1007504_pt1 | contig 14343 bp, 11 predicted proteins | sample Turbeawhitnodule_FD_89960 | JGI IMG/M metagenome (GOLD analysis project Ga0123342, IMG submission 89960) | Root nodule microbial communities of legume samples collected from Mexico - Turtle bean Mexico white nodule | ecosystem: Host-associated > Plants > Roots > Nodule | place: Mexico: Nepantla...
TAATAAAATATATACACAATAGAGTTTGTTTGTGATAGATTGTGTGATATATATATATATATATATATATATATATATATATATATACCACACAATTTCACCAAAGCAACCTCTATGGTGCATACATGTTATTAAACAAATTATGTCTATCTTTTTTTATTTACTTATTTTTTAAAATCGACACTGATTCACACAATACGGAATCATTTCGTTTCGGGATTCAGCGATTCTTTGTGCGAATCGCATGATACAGCTAAGATTCAGGGACGAAAAAGATTCATCACACGATTCGTATCGTGGGAGGGCGAAACTGTATCGTTTCGTACGATACGTATCGTGAATCGTAAGATACTAACTACTATGATGCTGAGACAAAAAAAAAATGTAGATGAGATTATCAAGGTTGTGATTGCGTTCACATAAGTGTGATACACTCATGTGAAAAAATTACACTAAAGATTCAATCATAGACTGTGGTTGTGTCCACATGCATGTGAAAGATTGCACTAAATGTTTGATCATGTGACTACAAGTGTGTTTTCATAAATGTAAGAAATACACGTTCATAAAAGATTTATACTAGACGTTTGCCCATTAAAGTGCAAGAGATACACTATAGTGAAAATTGAATGTTATTTATGAGCCGCACTTTTATATATATATTCCATAAATATTTTTTTATTTTAATGAGATACCACATCTAAATACAAGATTTGGTTAAGTATTGACAAAGATATTATTAGTACATAAATCGGTATTTAACAAGTGATATCCAATAAAAAAAAATATTGAATCTTATTCTTTTACTAATATAAAAGTAATTATATTCAACAATCAGTTCTCCCTATTAAGAAGTTGAGTGCTTCCATTTTCATACATTTGATAATCTCCTTTAATAAGATCAAGTGGTTCAGTATCTGGGGTTTTATTATGAACATAACTTACCAATCCATCATAGGAAGTGACTGAGATATGCCTTTTCTCTATGCATAACGTAAGAATCTCAAGGGCTAAATCCAAGTCTCCTTTCTCTTTCAGGTATTTAACACATGCAATTAGAGTAATAGGATCTGGTTTCCTTCCTGCTAGATTTCTTGATACAGCTTTCTTCATTGCCTCAACTGCTTTCTCCATATCATTATCTGCATGATACCCACATGCCATTTTGTCCCACGCTCTTCCATCTAATGGCTTCCCACCATCCAAAAGCCTTTTGATAAAGGCCTCAGCCTTATCAAACTGACCCCTTTTACAATAAGCACAGATCATCAAATTTGGAATTCTGTAATCAAAATTTGCATATTTAGATTCCCATTCCTCAAAAATCTTCTCTGCCCCATCAATGTCATCTAGCTTTACTAAAGAGTTCAACATACTTATGTAACTTGAGTTGCAGAAACTTTTAAGACTTGTGCAAATATTCCAAAGCCTATAAACCTCATCCTTGTTCCCAATAACAGCATACATAGTTTGAATAGATTCATAAGCAAGTCTCCTAGTCTTGCCTGTGGCTAAATGCTCTGATTTCTTTAACATGGCCGTGACCTTCTCGATGTTATGTACTTTCCGATAAGCATTTGCTGCATTACAGTATGTATACCAGTCCACAGTTGCCAAGGGATCAGCTTCCATTTGCATAAGAAACTTCTCCATCCCCTCTATGTCTGTGGCGGCCACATATGCATTTAACCGAATCGCATATGTCCTGGCATTGCAGATATCCTTCTCTTTCATTTCTAGCATCAACCTATCCAATTTGTCATATTTACCCATCTGAGCATACAGTTTCAGCATCAGATTATAACACTCAGTTATATCCAGAGGATGAAACTTCTTAATTTTCTTCATGACAACCTCTGCTTCCTCCAGAGATTTATGTTTCACATAGCATCTCAAAAGTGCAGCGTATATCTTAAACCCAATTTTAGCATCAGGGATGCTTCTAAAATATCTCTCAGCTTGTTCAAGACCCTGTACTTTTGATATCAGGTTTATCTGTTTTGCAATGCCTCCTGGAGACAGGTCATAGTTCCTTTCATTGCTCATCCATTCCATCACCTAACAAAAAACATATTTCCTTCACTCTAATAAAAAAACTAAGTAACTAAAAGCATGTTTCCTTGATTCTTGATTTTAAAGGGGTCAAATACAATACATCAGAATATATTGAATAAGAAATAAGCACACAAGGATCCACACAACTAGTAATAGAATTCAACATAACTTGGATTTCTACCTCTCAATTCAGCTTCTCTATATCATCAAAAACCAGAAAGACTAAAAGACTTAGGTTATGTTTGTGTATCTAACAGTAAGTGAAATAAAATGGAATAGAATAAAATTATCATTTCATTGTATGGAAAAACAAAACTAGGCTAAACTAGTCATTTGGTCTAAGTAGCTGTTCCCATTTAAGTTTCAGTTCCTATACCAAAAAAATATAAACTTTAAACCTTACATAGTTTTTGTAGCGATTTATTTATCACTACCAAAACTTCACCTTTTATTCAAGTGTAGGATAGGAACTTAAACTTAATAGGACTAAAACTAAAATGGCAACAAGTATAGGAACCAAGTGAAACAAAAAGAATAATTCCATGAAGGTTGGGAGTAAAAGTGAATTGAATGGAATGCATTGTAACAGGTTAATACATTCCATCCAAACAAAACCTCAAAACCAGGTATCATTCTATTCCACTCCACCATTTCCCTCAGTCCAAACATAACCTAAACACTCCATTGACCCATGAATTGTGAAAAGTACACGAGGATCCATAAATATTATGCATTTAAAAGTCCATGACTTTTGTTATGAAAAAGTTGATTGTGAAATTACCTCAAGGGCATGAGAGAAGCGATGAGATTTAGAGAGGCGATGAACAAGACCATGGAGCTGAAAGTAGGTGACTTCTCTGCCTTCTTCGATCCATTGGTTCAGAATAGAACCCACTGGACTCACAGGGTCCCCAACCTTCATCACGCGATTTTCAAGACTCGCCAACACGCTTTCCGTCGTGTACATGCACATTCCAAGAGACCCAGAAACGGAAATGCCAAAAAAATTCAAAAGTTTGCATCTTGACCGTATTAGCATCATTTTTCTTCCCTCTCTTCACTCAGCGCTACCTAGCTTTCAGTACACACAGCGAGAGGGCCAGAACAGATGTTCTTTTTAGGAGTTTTCCTTCTTTATTTTGGGTTCGAGATGCCCAAAAATATATTCAATATGATAGTATTATTTTAAATGTTCATTTAAAAAATAAATTAAAGCATTCATTAATTTTTTTTAATTGTGTCATTTTTTTAATCTTTAAGAACATTATTGCATATTACTTTTGTGGCATCATATAATTGATTTAAGTTTTTCTTTACTTGAATGCTAAGTACTATTTTTTCTTTTATGGTGTGTTTGGATTTGGGAGAAGATTTGAGGAAGTGTATTTGTAGTGATTTGAAAGGAAAGTGAGATTGTTTGGATTGAGGTATGTTATAGTAGATTTGTGAGAAAAGTTTATTGAAGTTAGTGTGTGATATGATAATTGTGAAATATTTTTTTATTTTTTTTAAAATGTAAAATGTATAAAATATAAGTTTTTACAAATTTGATAAATATAATAAATTTTAAAAATATTATAAAATAATTTAGAAATATATATTAAAATAAAAATAGATTCAAATAAAAATAATAATATTAAATATTATTAAAAATACGTATTAATAATTAAAATTTAAATTAATCTTTTATTTATTATTTATTATTTATTATTTATTTTATTATAATATGAAAATTAATATTAATAATTAATGAATAAATTATAAATGTTATATGTATATATTAAAATATAATTTATATATAATTAACATAAATTTTATTAAATTTTATAAAAAAATAATATATTATCAACTTTCTCTTCAAATCCCTTCAAGCAAAGAAAGTTTTGACCAAAATTTGTTATCGTTTTTCGTGTTTTAACCTCAATTCTTTCTTGTTTTTCTAACTTTCTCTCCTTTCTTCCTTTCCTCACCAATCTTTGCATTTCTTCACCTATATACAAACAGGCCCTTAGGTCATGTTTGTTTCAGGGAAGAAAATGATGTATTCACCCTTTGTATGGAAAACGTAGATACCAATACACTAAAAAGTTAAAATTACACGAAAATTGAAAAAAAAAATTCTCTCACAACTTTCTGTGATAGATTGCGAAGAAAGTTAAAATTAACTAAATAAATATATATTTACTTAATTAATTAGTTTTAATTTATTTGTTTACACTTTTTATCTTAAATCTAAATTATTATTATTTGTATTTAAAATAAAATTATAATTTAAATATTAAAAATATAATCAAAATTGTGAAAAAATAATTATAATAAAATAACATAATTAATCATATTATATATAATAAATTATAAATATAAATAACAATAAAATAAATATATTTTTTAATAATAAAGAAATAAATTTATAAATAATTATATTAAAATATAAATAAATTACAAACAATAAAAATAAATATAAATATAAATTACATATTTAATAATAATTAAAATAAATTTATTAAATAATAATATTAACAAAAATAAAAGTTAATTTTAATTTTGATAAAAAATATTTTTTTAAGAAAAAGGTAAATTTGTAAAGTTACATTTTATACATTTTAAAAGTATAAAAATTTCCTTACAACCATCCTATCACACACAAACATCAATAAACTTTCCTCACAAATTCTCTAATGTATCATAATTCTAACAACCTTACTTTCTTTACATTTTCATCTCAAATCACTCTAAATCCACTTTCTCAAATCTTTTCCCCAATCCAAACACACATTTAGTTTTATAAAGTTTATATTGTATTCTATGATGGACATTGTTGCTCGAAAGAGACATTTTTACGAGTCATGAACCATCGTTGATATTTCAAAATATCACAATAATTTATAAAAATAGTTATGATTCATAGAGAAAAGGCAATAAAAGAAATATAAGAGATAAAACACCAAATTGTACAAGTTATTGTATACATATCAGAACTCAGAAATAAAGAATGCAGACAAAGTATATACATTATATAACTGCATTTAGGAATGAATAGAAAATCAAAACCACTAGATGTGAACATTTAAAGAATAATTTGATGATAGCATGAATCTTTTAACAAGATTATACGTGTAAATTGCAGACAAAATGGACAGTGGCATGGATCAGTTTATGTCAGGACTTGGCGCAGAAGGTGGCACAAGACCTTTTGGAAGAAACCCAGCAAGGGTCCCAAGTCTTTTCATATCTCCTCCAATATCTACTCGCCTACTGGATCTTCCTATATCATTCAAATGATAAACTTCCCTTCCTTCTGTCAATGAAGTTTCCGTGATCGAAGCAACTACAAACACAAACATTACCAAACATAGCAACCTTCTGCTTTGGTGCATGTAATAACGTTTCATTTTTTGGTGTAAGTGTGGCTATAATCAACTTTTTGACATGTTTTGTGAATTGATCATATACATATGTAATGTATATGTATGTGGATGTTTGGAACAAAGTCACCATGCACTAAACTGTGCCCGCCGGCTTTGTGAACTGGGATTGCGTGCATGTCTTCTTGTACTTGTCGGCATATAAAGTTGCAGTTGAACTGTTTAATAGTTGTATTAATTCTCAATATATAGCTTTGCCATTTGTTTGATTGGAGAATACCATGATATAGTTTTTTGTAATTTGTTTTAATTAGTTTTTGCATGGCAGCTCTGTACAAATTTGGGACTTGATTCATGTCAGACTTCATTGTAATTTGTAATATTTTCCAATTGATTAATTCATGTTTGCTGTGTCGCGGCTTCTGCACTTGTTTGGAACTTAACATATGACAATGTTAGGATGTGATGTGTTGGAAATTGATTTATGTGAGGACTTTAATCAGAAAGTTATGAATATGCCTTTTAAATTATGGTAATTTTAACTTTGATAATTTTAATTTTGTGTATATATTTACAAATATTTATACTCCCCACATATTTTATTTTTATAGTACTTTTATTGGATGGTGTTCAGAACTTTTACACCTAACTAACTATTTAAATGAATACATTTTGACACTTTAGGACGAGTTAAGAATAAAATTAATTAAGAAATTGTATTTGGTGTTTGACTATACAAAAATTAACCACAAAAAATGTGTTAATCTAAATCCATGAGAATAAGGGTCCAATATAAATAAGTTTATCAACATCATGTCAATATACGCATTTATCATTTTCAACTATCGTATACCAAATTCTAACTTGAGGGTAGGAGGACCTTTTATATATACCCTCCACTTTTAGTTGAAGACCGATAGCTTTCAACTGAATGAGACATTCCTGGTCCAAACAAAAACAATAAAATATTAGAACGATTTTTAAACTGTATGGATTAAGTAAACAAGATTTTTTTATATTTTAAAATATAAATATACATTGTACACAAAATAAATAACGTGATTTTATTAAAAAAATTGCATTAAATGAATAACATAATTTTAAAAAATATAAAAAGATATATAACTTTTCTACATAATTACTCTTATGTTATAATCTATAATTGAATTTATCTCTCTTAAAGAAGAAATACATATCTATACATACGACCTTATAAATTTAGGACAAGTTTGACTACCTACTTCTTTTATCTCCATATTATTGAATCATATATACCTAATAACATTAGATGGATATTGTTTTGTCACTATTGTATCTCGTTAACAAAATGTCATCAAAAGTTCTTCACTTTAATATTATACTATTTTGTTTTCTTTTGTATTGTTAACACCATACAAATGCTCTCACCACGAGTTTTTAGGTATGTTGTCATTTACATAAGAACCAATGAACAAAACTTTATCATTGTGCTATTATTCATTGTCCCTTTTTAGAATATCGAATACATGAAAAGAGAGATTATTATGAACCCACCACTTAGCATACATATGTAACCATGGATGTTATGTTTATCGAGTTTGAAACTTTCTACTCACCCATGTTATCCCAATTCTTCTATTTAGAGGGAGATATAGGAAGAAGAATTGAATTAACAAACATATGACTAGTTCAATGACATCATCTTATTAGACTCCACAAATTCAAAAATTTACAACAAAAGCGCAATTACAATACAAAAAAATGTCTTTTTTTAAGTTGAAGTATTGAAAACCCTCTCCCCAGTACCTCCTAATGATCCATTTTTGGGGATATCATTCATGTAAACACTCCACTCACCCCTAATTTCTCTAAAATGTTAATACACGTGTTGTCTATGAGCTACTTTACAGGCATAAGCACGACAAACTACCAAAATGATATTCCTCTGAAGTGGAAAATAATAAATTAAGATATCCAACAAGGCATTGTCTGAGCCCCTTGAAAAGTTTTGCTGATGAGCTCTTCTCGTATACACCAACATTAGAGGCTCTTAAAAATCCAAAATAAACCCAAGCTATGAATGAAGAATAAAGTAAGCCCTTCAAAAACTCTAATAATAAACAAAGTAAAGGAAAAAAACAAAGAGGGGAATTTTCATGTAAGAAAAAACTCCAACCATAATAAGCATTGTGAAATAAACCATGTAAAAAAAATACTTTCTAAAAGATAGTAGATTTCCTCTTTTCAATTTTTGGTATTAAACATTGAAATACAAGTTCAATATCCATAACAATTTTCTTAACACAACTTTTTGTCATTATATATTCATGAGACATGAAAATAACTTGTACAAATAAGAGGGGTCAATTACAATAATCCTTTGATCGAAATAGAAGATTTAAAAAAATCACTTAGCACCAACACCACCATATTTTCTAGGGATGCTAAAGTGGGTCAGACCCAATAGGCGAGATCGTCAAGCTACCAGCCCATCTCATTTAGGCTGGGTAAATTAACATTTTGAACCTGTCAACTACATTTTGAACCTGTCAACTTGTATTGATATGGCTTGCCTAACTCACCAATCTGGTGGGCTAAAGGTGGGGCGAACTAGCCCACCAATCCACCCTTCTTTATTTTTGACACTTTTAAAAGAGATTTTATGCTTTGGAATTAAAATTATTGGTAGGGTCAATGTTTTATATAGAACTTTATTTATATTAATTTCTTTATACATCATTTTATTCATTGAAGTATTGTTAATATTTTCTTTATTTTGTTAGACACTAAACATTCTTTAATTTAATTAGAATATTAAAGTTTGATTCAATTTTATTGTTTTTTTTTTACATTTTTATTCTCTAAAAAGTTATATGAATGATTACAACCAAATAAAGAGATGCAAAACAAACAAAATAAAAAGTGGTGAACCAGACCCTCAACCTACTCTATAACAAGACAGATTAACAATTTGAAACTGTATAACCTTATCTAGCCAACCCGCCCTACTCCACTATTGACAGGTCACTGGGAGGTCGGATTGTTTTGCCACCCCTAATCTCCATTTTCTCACTTTTCTATTTCCATCTCATTATTTTTCAAATAACATACACTCCAAAGGGAGATGAAAAGAACTTTTAATAAAATTAACTAGTAGAACAGATCTGCATAACTTCAGAAATACAAATTCAATCTTTTGTCTCTCTACTACATAATGTTGGATAAAGTAACAAAGAAAAAACCACATATACTAGTTACAAGTCATTCTTGTATTTTAAGATTCAGCGTAAAGTACCTTAATGTATTGTGATAAAACAGGATTGATATTGGTTAATAGTTGCTTGTAATCCACTGTTCACAAAGATAACTACAATATTGGCCACAATAAAACAGAAATAAAAGGTGAGTTGACAATGGTGGCACTCTACCAAGATATCTGCTCTGTATCATGTACAAATGTACATTGTGAACAATGTGCATTCACACAAACTCATTAGCAACAGGTATACACAATGTTTAATCTGGGCACTATCTACGGGGTACATAACCCAGTCTATCAACGAACATTTACCTAAAAAGTTACACACAATTCTTGAAAATACACTAGATGTATACGAAACATTTACTCGGTTGCCCACTCTAAACATCAGCACGATAAAAATGCAGCAAATTTATGGGTTCCACTTTTTCCTGAAACCAAAGCATTCACAATAAATTTACTAAAAAGATGATATACAATTGAACATCTAATATTTAATTAAAATCAATGCAGAAATATTAAAGACCTCAAATATCTCTTCTGATTGTGAAGGGAAGTGAAACCCAGTTGAGCAATTCTGCAAAATTTCGGGGCTCTTCATCCATTCTCTGCGTGCATCACATGCTTTTATTTTGAATTTGAACATCTGCAAAAAGATTAGGCAATATCTGATAAATTCCAAGTAAACTTGTTTTCATAACAAGTGACAAGTATTTACCAAGAACAGAAACAATGGTGCTAAAGAAAGATTGAATTTAAGTATTTGATAGATAAGCTGGAGAATTAAGCAAGAACTATCAATATAATAAACAAACCTGAGACAAAGAAAATTCTGGCTGTTCAACCCCATCTCCATCAATGACCATACCAGTACCTTGGCACTCTGGGCAGAATACAGTTCTTATATGTTTTTCTATATCTTTTTCTTTTCCAATTTTCTCACCATCTGACGCAATCTTTCTCTTCACTATTCGTCTAACATTTGGACGAACTAAATGATTTGTGATTATCTCAAATTCACACAAGATTATCCAGTGTATAAGGCATGATGTATGGAACACGTGAAATGCCTGCAGACATATGCCAATGTAAACTGTCTAATTTGGTAAATGAAATATGAACATAATGAAGTTTAAATATCTCAAGCTCATTATTATCAAACAAACCAATATGGAAAAACAAGATCTGAAATCAGAACATTAATAAAATGTCTTTACCCCAGTTTTATTCCGGCTGCTGCATGCTACCCTTCTAGTATTCAAATTCAAAAGTGCAGCTACATCTTTACCGGGAAGCATTTTTTGTTGACAGATGTTACATACTTTCTCTGCTGCCAGCCGCTGCTTCCGTCTCAATTCTTTCCTCACAGCCTTGCTTGAAATGAACCTTGTGCAAACATGATGATTGTTGAATTGATCTAGTGTTAATGGTGCGCTGGAATTGTTTGAATCAGAAGACTCTTCTGCAGACGAATCATACTGATTGCATAAAGAATCACTAATATCATCAGAGTCAGACAACGATCTCTTTCCCTTTCTGCCACCAGAAGCAGATGGAAGCAATGACTTGACATCATCAAGCAAACCAGACCGACCCAGATCATAATTATAAGCAAAATTTACAATAGCAAAATCATGCTCTAGAATCTCAACACCATCTTGTTGATCATTACCTTTTTTTCCTAACCATTCACACCATATTCTTTTAATCCCACTCAACGCGCTGCACTTCTCAAGGAATCTTGCAGCAATCTTCCCCAAGCCCACTTCGCTGACTTTTACATCAAATATATCATCTCTAATCAACAAATGAGGAATCACTAGTCCACACTCATCATTTGGCATGCCATCAGTCGAACATGGTTCAGCATTTGACTGAACCCCTTCATCAAACTTAACAATTGCAAGACTATTGTCATTGTTATTAAATTTCAACAACCTGTTTCGGTAACTATCTGCAACTTCCAAGTCTCTATCACTTTCAATAGAAGTATCAAAGAAAACAAGACCATCGTTAAAAGGCCATGGTTTCGGTCCTAGCAGGGTAACCTTAGCAGCAGACAATCTCTCCTTATGAAGATTACCTTTCAAGTGATCAAACAGAACATCGTCACTATAACACGGAGCAAGACACAAAGTGCAGAAATAAATGAATTTTTTTCCATTCTCACGCAACTCAACATAGGGATGCCCTTGAGATCTCACAATTTTCAGTATCTTTCTCGCCGCTTGTTCCTTCGGATTGGAAACATCAGACTTGAGAGGCCCCAGTTCCAACTTCCCAGCCATTCAAATTTTCCCAAACAAACAGTAAACTCAAAATTCAACACCAGATAATCTCCAACAACCAATTAACAAACAGAGACAACGGGAACCTCTCCTAAATTCTAAAACCACGAAACTCCTAGCAGTATTCCAGATCTCAATGTCTCAGAGACACCACAGACTCCGTTGCAAACCCTAAAATAGCATAATAGAAAATTTCCGATACTAACCAACGGAAAATTTCCCTATATCCAAAGTTCGCACAGAGATAAATAACCACTCTAAGTCACTAAGAACAAATGATTTCACGAATGGGAAACAAAGCATGAGTCAATGATATCCTACTGTCCAAATTCCGAGTTTAAACAGCGAAAAACTAAACGCGATGGAAAAATTTGGAAAGCGGAAAAAAGGACCTTAAAACGACGCCGTAAAAGGACATATTCGAGGCGCAATCGGTATAGAACTGCTCGGTAATCGTGGAGATCGTCCGCGTCTGAGGAAAGCGTCGAGAACCATGGAGAGAATCTCGTGGGAGCACGAATCCTCCATTGACATCTCCATGAATTGCAGAGCACGCAGGAAGAATTGGAAGGTGTTTGGAGAGAAAGAGATAGAGAAAGTGAGGGAAATAGGAGAGGGAAGAAAGGAAGATGAAAAGGCTGATACAAACTGAAACACCAAACTAATATTAACAGAAATTTAAGAGTCATTTCAATTTCACACAAGCTCATTAATTTTAATTTTAATTTTAATTTTAATTAATTAACTTGTTACGTTGTTGCGACAACTGTCTCTATTTGGAGGAGGTTGGAGCGAAGGCGAAATTGGGAAGATTCGAATTTTGAACAGAGATTCCTTTGTGTTTTTTTTCCTTTAAGTAAAACAATCATAGATAAAGGATGATGCTAAATGGAGAACAATAATGAAAAATAAAAAATATGGCAGCTCATTTAAATGAAATGAATCATGAAAGTACAAATTTCAGGGCATGCAGTTATGCCCTACTTCTCTATTCTCAATTTCTTATATAAAAAACAAACAAATTTAAAATTATTCATTTTGTAATTAAAAAAAGGAATTAAAGAAACTTGCATGATAATAAATAAGTCATTTTTGTTGGTGAGGAGTGGGAACCAGAAGAAGCATACAAGTCTTAACAACAATTTTATGTTTTTATAATTATATTTTATAAATATTATTGACGATGGTCCTTTTAGCAATCAAATTAAAATAATTTGTATTACAATGATATTAGTCTAACACTAAAGATATTATAATATAGATATGTAAGATAATTTTAAATTATTTTTTATCGAATTTAATAAGGAAACTAGTTCAACAATAGTCGTTTTATATCAAATCTAATAATTAAATCAGTTAAATATTAACATAGTTTTAAGCCGTAAGATTAGCAATTACAATAAAATAAAATAAATGTCGAGTTTGTTTAATACATATGTCGTTCTAGACCTAGTTGACATTAAGTAGTTTTGTAATGTATTCTCTTGATTTTTTTCTAACATTTCTTGTTTCTTCTCTTTTTCTCTCTTTACTTCCTCCTTTCTTTTTTCTTTTATTTCTTTTCTTCCTCCACTCTTTTTATTCTTTCTTTCTCTTCTTTTCTTTGAATAAGAATTTGTACTTTTTCTCTAAACTCTTTTTCTCTTACAAAATTCTTTTTCTACATCTACAAATTTGTTTCCTTTTGCTAAAAACTCTTGTAAATTAAAACATGATTATGAACGCATACATTCATGTTCACATATAGATCTTATCACATCATGATTCTCACACATATTCATACAATCAAGAAGGAATAGGCACTTACCTTGATCCATGAGTGATCCTACTTGAGCAGTTACTTTATCTCCTTTGTCCCAATCTATCTCTTGACAATTACTTTATTGTCACACATTTTCTTGATGGCTAATAGTGAGACAGCGTTTATTTGCAGAGACAGAATCCTATTGCTTTTAGTTCTCAATCTCCATCAGATGTTGGTTTTCATTAGGTATCATCAGACATATATTTCTCACATTATAGAAATTAATTTACATAATTTCTTACATTCTCTCACTTGACTCATGAGAGTTATAATACTTTCATGATTTAATAATTACATAAATGTGCATTTAAAAGGCCTTACGTAAATTGGTTCTATCATTAATCAAAATCAAGGATACAGAAATAATAAGAGTCATGGCGGTTACATGTCATTTCAATCAACACATTTCCTTCCATGTACTACTATATCATTTTTCCAACTTAATATGACTTTATAGTGAGAAATCCATAATAGGTTCAAACATAATGTCATTTTTCATCAATAACAACATAATTTGTTTTCCACAACATAATTTGCATGCATATACATAAAGTAGAAAACATAAATTTCAGAAACTTTATTTATCAATGAGCTCAGAGTGTCAAATAAGCATTAATAACAACATTCATCATTCACTAGTAGGCATAATGCCCATATTTACAACATGACCAGTAAACGTTTTGAGCGGTAACCCTTTTGTTAAAGGGTCAACAATCATAAGATCAGTGCTAATATGTTCTATTGACACTCTATGTTTTTGAACTTCTTCTTTAACGACAAAGTATTTCAATTCCATATGTTTAGAACCTTTGGAATACTTGTCGTTTTTAGAAAAGAAGACGGTTGCAGAGTTATCACAATAAATTCTCAACGGCTTGGCAATATTGTCAACAATTCCAAGTCCTGAAACAAAATTCCGCAACCAATTAGCCTTACCTTTGACCTCAAAGCATGCCACAAATTCAGCCTCCATGGTGGATGCAGCAATGACTGTCTGCTTCGCACTTTTCCATGAAATCGCTCCTCCGGCTAAAAGATACACATAACCAAATGTAGACTTTCGTGTATCCACACAGCCAGCAAAATCTGAATCTATATATCTTATCACCTCAAGATGATCAGATCTTTTATAAGTAAGCATGTGATCCTTCGTTCCTTGTAGGTATCTTAAAACTTTGCAACTTTCCAATGATCCTATCCTGGATTACTCTGGTATCTACCAAGCATACCAACAGCAAAACTAATATCTGGTGGTAAGTTTGAGCATACATTAAACTCCCAATAATAGATGCATAAGGTATATTCTCCATTTGTTTCCGTTCCAAATAATTCTTTGGACATTGCATGAGACTAAATTTGTATCCTTTCTGTATTGGAACAAGAGATATTGAACATTTATCCATTCTGAATCTCTCTAAAACTTTATTAATATATGTTTTCTGAGACAAACCTAACAGTCATTTTGATCTATCACGGAATATTTCAATTCCTATCACATAGTATGCCTCACCCATATCTTTCATCTCAAAGTTATTAGAGAGAAACTTCTTAGTCTCACTTAATAGACCAAGATCATTAGTTGCAAGCAAGATA
>Ga0123342_1007505_pt1 | contig 14341 bp, 11 predicted proteins | sample Turbeawhitnodule_FD_89960 | JGI IMG/M metagenome (GOLD analysis project Ga0123342, IMG submission 89960) | Root nodule microbial communities of legume samples collected from Mexico - Turtle bean Mexico white nodule | ecosystem: Host-associated > Plants > Roots > Nodule | place: Mexico: Nepantla...
GTGGTTTGAATTATCAATTTTGGAAAGTTAGAATGAAAATCTTTGTTGAATCTCTTGATAAAGGAATTTGGGATGCAATTGAAAATGGCCCTTTTATTCCTAAATTTGAAAAGGATGGATCTTTTATTGAAAAATCTTGGTCCCAATGGACTGATGCTGAAAATAAAAAGGCCAAGTTTGATTGTATTGCCAAGAATATCATAACCTCTGCTTTGAATTCGAATGAATTTTTCAGGATCTCACAATGTGCATCAGCTAAGGAAATGTCGGATACTCTAGAAGTCACCCATGAAGGAACAAATGATGTGAAGAGACCTAGGAAACATACTCTAATACAAGAGTATGAGATGTTTAGAATGCTCAAGAGAGAATCAATTGCTGAAGTACAAAAGAGATTCACTCACATCATCAACCATCTAATGAGTCTTGGAAAAACCTTTGATAAAGAGGAGCTGAACATCAAGATTCTCAAGTGTCTTGATAAATCTTGGCAACCTAAGGTAACGAAAATCTCTGAATCAAAGGACTTTACATCCTTGACTACGACTTCCTTGTTTAGTAAGCTTGGAGAACATGAGTTGGAGATGAATAGACTCAATGTTCAAGAAAGTGAGGATAAACATGTAAGGAACATTGCTTTCAAAGCTTCCAAGTACAAGAAGAAGCAAGATTCAAGTGAGGAAGAAAATCTAAGCTTGCTGTCCAAAAAAATTTAGCAAATTCTTGAAGAGAAATCGCAACAAAGAAGCCAACAAAGAAAGGTATGGAAACAAGAAAACTAGTGATTTCAATTCTAACAATTATACTTGCTTTGGTTATGGTGAACAATGGCATATAAAAGTTGATTGTCCAAATAAAGAAAGCAATGAAAAGAAGTCAAGCAATAAGGAAAAGAGAGGGAAATCAAAAAGAGCATATATTGTTTGGGATGAAAATGAAGTCTCCTCATCAACCTCCTCGTCAAGTGAAGATGAAAAAGCCAATCTTCGTTTAATGGCAGAAGGAGATAATGATTCAAGCAGCTCAAGCAGTGTAAGTTCTTGCGCTTCCTTAAGTGTTGAAAATTATAGCCAACTACTTCAAGCTTTTAAAGAAACTCATGAAGAAGCTAACCGATTGGCTCTCTCAAACAACCGATTGAAAGGGTTGAATAATTGTCTTCAAAATAGAGTTAAGACATTTGAAGAAGAATTGGAAAAGTCAAAAATTGATTTTGAAAATCTTGAAATGAATTGCAAAAACTCTTCTCATTTGTGTAGCTCTAAAGTTTGTGAAAATTGTAAAACTCTTGAGAATAAGGTCCATTACCTTGTAAAAACTGTGGATAAACTCTCAAAGGGTAAATCCAACTTTGAAACTGTCTTAGCATCCCAAAAATGTGTTTTTGGAAAATCTGGTTTGGGGTTTTATCCTCAAAACAAGAAAAATGGGATTTCAAAGCCTTTTTCAAAAGTGCCAGAAAAACAACCGATTGAAAGATCGAAACAACTGGTTGTTACATGTTTTTATTGCATGAAAAGAGGCCACTCAGTTAGATTCTGTAAGATTAGGAAATATTCTGTTCCTAAAGGTATCAATGGATTCCCAAAGGTTGTGAGCTTTCAAATGATAAAAATAAATAAAAAGAACCCCCATTTGTAAGGGGACCAAATCTTGTTGCTTGAATTCATTATGATGCAGGGATACTAGAGAAACATGAAGTCCTGAGTTATCTGATCAAGTCCTTGGAAGAAAAGAAGTGTGTCTGGAACTAAATTAAGGGTTTGTACCAATCCAAGATGTCTTGAAAGGCAAAAAGAAGCATTCTTGATCACAAACAATGACTCATTAAAGGAACTTCATAAAAGGATAAAACCTTCCATTTCTCTGCTTTTCAATTATAAATTCATATCAAATTCTTCATCTACATAAGAGAAATTACATATGTTTTAAACTCTTTTCAGTTTCTGTTTAAAATACAAATAATGTTGTTGCTGCAGAAAAACAACCGATTGTTTCCTCGAAACAACCGATTGTTTCTTCTCTGTCAGCACTGTATAAATAGATTTAAAATCTTCATGCATTCTATCTTTTGCAGATTCAAATCTTAATGAGTCTTTAAGTCAATAAAGCAATCTTGAAATCCTGATTTGGTTCTGAAGGAAGTTACATCTTGTCATAAAGGAATATATTCCATATCTTGGAAATTCAAGAGCCTTTATGTATAGTCAAAAGTCACATGTGTTGACCATGTGTTTTTCTACTCTATGCTGACGTTTTCTGTGCAAGGCTTGGACCAATTTCTACCTTGAAGACTGAAACCCACTACCACCAAAAGATCAAAGAGGGATTCTGCTTTGCTATAAAATCTGTTGCAGCTGTTTTCCTTCACAAAAATAATCCATTGGCTCATCTCTTGCTATATCTCTTTCTCTCCTTGTGTGTGTGCCTTTTTCTCATTCTGATTTCATGGATTCCTCTCCACCTACATCAAAGAGGATTAAAACTAGGGTTGTGAGATCAAGAGGATGTCTTGAGGGCTGGTTTTCAGGAGATAATGAATTAATTGAGAAGTATCGCTTTGAAACAAGTAGAAAAGTGATAAACTATCCAAAAGTTGTCTCCTTTGATTGGTTGAAAAGCCAAAAGCTGGACAATGTGAGAAGGCTTCTCAAAGAACAGCTGTTGAAGAGGTTCTTGGAGATGAAGGGGAACATATATCCGGATCTAATTTGGGTTTTCTACCCAAACTTGAAGTTTGAAGGAAACAATTTTGTTTCACATGTTAAGGGTGTAGATATGGAGATTAGCCATGATGTATTAGTTGCGGTAACTGGTTTGAAATATGTTGGGCTGAGAATCAATAAAGGAAATATTGGTGTGGTGGAAAAGTTCAACAAAGTTCAGTACTATTGAAGTTGTTTGAAGAATCCTCAAACTCAAATAAGAACTTGTTTTGTTGGAGGTTTGAAGTTAAATGAAAATGAATCTTGAGGATGAAACATCTGAGTTGGTAAAATCAACACTTGAAGTGAACAATGGTTCACTAAGCAAGATGGGTTTTACCAAGATCAATGGAAGATGGGTAAGCAAGGATGGTGAACATGGTGGTTCCTTAAGTGTTGCACAAGTTGAAAATGATGAAGAAGATCAAGATGGTGCTGATATGAATGTTCAAGATGTAGAACTTCATGCAACTGATTTTGGTGCTGGGACAAGTGCTGGACATCAAGGACATGGGACTCCTTCAATGACTTCCTTTGAAAGCTACATGGTGAATAGGCTAGATGGCTTTGCGGGAAATCAAAGGAATCTTCATGATCTTTGTGTCTCAAACTTTCAGAACTTTGACAACAGATTCAAGAGTATGGACACTCGCTTTCAGACCCTTGATGAACATATTGAAGTTGTTCATAATAAGATTTTTGAGCTACAGTATGAAAAGGAAGACTGAAGAAAAACAACTGGTTGATCTCTTGAAACAACCGATTGTTTTATCAATCTGTCAAGGCTTTGTTGTTCTTTCTCTCTGTATTTTTGTTTTATCTGGGACAATTCTGTTTTATCTCTTCCTAAAGTCTATTTGTGAAGACAAATAGGGGGAGATTATTTGGTTTTGTGTTGTTCTTAAACTCTTCTAAACTCTATTTGCTTGAATGTTTATTATTTTGCTGCTGCTGATGTTTAGAGTTTGTTTTTGGCTTGCTTTTTTGGTTGGTTTCCTCTGCTCTAAGGCTCATGCAGAAAACTAGTCAATATGCTATTTTAACTGAACAATCGGTTGTTTTGTGGTTTCAACCGATTGTTTCTTTGAAAATCCTAACAAAAATCTGTTTTAGTGGTTGAATGTGCTTTAAATGATTTCCAACGGAATACGTTCCTTCATTAAATGCTTTGACCAATCTTTGGAAAATATAAATAGTTTGTTTATGTTTTCAAACAATGTAGAGAAACAGATTTGAGTTTTTCAGTTGTGAAAGAGTTGATTCAATATTTGAACATTCACATGAAAGCTTTGGGTTTTCTAAGAGAGTGGAGTAGGATTGCATTTTGTATTGATTTCAGATTGTTCTGTAAACAAGTGTAATCTCTTCTCAACCTTTTGTAATTCTGGTGTTGTGTTGCCAAGGAGTGTTGTGTGCTCTTGAGGGGATCAAGATCAATACTCTTGGTGTGTGAATTGCCAAAGTAAGTGTGTTTCTTGAAGGGTTCAAGGTCAATGCTTTGGTGGATTGTGTGTTGTAATCTGGTTTGATTACTTAGTGAATTACCCAGTGGTTTTCTGGAGACTAGATGTAGCTCTTGGTTTAAGAGTGAACTAGTATAAACTGTTGGTGTATCTTTTTCTTACACTTAAACTCATTTACATTCTGTTTTTAGCTTTACTGGTATAAACAACCGATTGTTTTTCTGCTGCTTTGTTGTTTTATTGATCTTGTTCTTGGCTAACCTGATTTCTGTTCTAGATTCATACAAAGAATTTTGTTAAAGATTTAAAAGATTTCAAAAAACCCTCTTAAACAATTCACCCCCGTCTCGTTTAAGGACATATATTCTAACAAAAGAAAGTTCTACTTATTGGTAAGAGATCAAACAATGTATATTTGCTTGATATTTATAACTATATCTATTGGCTGTCTCTTAAAAAAGCATGAGGAATCTTGGCTTTGGCACAAAAGGTTTGCTCATATGCATATGAATCACTTGAATAAACTGATTTCAAATGATCTTGTTATTGGCTTACCCAAACTCAAGTTTGAGAAGGAACATGTGTGTGAGGCTTGCCAAAAGGGGAAACAAACAAGAAAATCTTTTAAACTGAAAATTTTTGTTTCCACTTCAAAACCTTTTGAGCTACTACACATGGATCTTTTTGGTCCTTCAAGAACTATGAGCATTGGAGAAAATTTGTATGCTCTTGTAGTAGTAGATGATTTTTCCAGGTATACACTGACCATATTCTTGCATTCAAAAGGGGAGACTTATTCTGAATTCAAGAATCTTGCAAAAAGACTACAAAACACATGTTGCCGCAACATTGGTGCAATTAGGAGTGACCATGGTGGAGAATTTCAGAATGAGAAATTCAACAATTTTTGCAACAAGTTAGGCATCTTCCACAACTTCTTTGCACCTAGGACACCTCCACAAAATGGAGTGGTGGAGAGGAAGAACAGATCCCTTGAAGAACTAGTAAGAACCATTCTGAGTGAATCATCCTTGCCTAAGTGCTTTTGGGCTGATGCGGTAAGCACAACATGTTATGTGATGAATCAAGTTCTTATCAGGCCAATACTGAAAAAGACTCCATACGAGCTTCTAAACGGAAGGAAACCTCATATAGGTCATCTAAAGGTATTTGGTTGGAAATGCTACATCCTAAACAATGGCCAAGAAAATCTGGTTAAGTTTGATGCAAAAGCTGAGAAAGGTATTTTCCTTGGTTACACCATACTCTACTTGGCCCAAAATAAAAGGCTCACAAAAATTTATATTTACTTTATACAATTTTTACAAGACTAAGAATAAAAAAAAAAACTCTACAAACTCTTCTTCTATCTTCTTACACTACAAAAAATCATGTATGTAGTGGCGGTTATTAAAAATTGTCATAATTGTCTGTATAATACAAAATCTTAATAACCACACACAATTATCCTTGAGAACGTGTCATTTTGATATGTCACAATTCTCCTTCAAAATATACACTCTCATGCATTCTCAATCCCTCCGTACCATTCCTCTTCCCAATTATTTTTTCCGGAAACTTCACTTTGACTCTTTGGAAACCAAAACTCACTTTGAAACCTCATAGAACCTCTCACTCTGCCCATACCCTTTTCACTTTCCATAAACCCTCCTGTTTCAATCTCACTCACGAGAGCATCAAGTCCTTCACTCTTGACTCTTCTCGTCAAACGCTCCCCTTCACTTTTCACTCTTCCCTCTTCTTGCCAAACCATTCACTCTCACCGCAAACACTCTCACACCCTTCATTCTTATTCATAAACCTAATCTTTCACTCTCATCACAAATACTCTCGCGTCCTCTCACTCTCATGCAAACCCTCTCACCGCAAAACCTAACACTCCTTCACACAAAACCTAACACTCTCCGCAAACCTTGTCATTGTCGTAGTTGATTCTATCCGCCATTGTCGCCAGCTTGAAGGACACCCTCCTCACAATGACTTCAAACATTTGTCATTTTAACATCTACATCATTGCAATAGGTACGATTTTGGTGATTATTGGTTTGGTTTTTGAATTTTATTCCCAAAGTTTATAGTGCGTTCTGTTTGGTATGGTGTTTTGATTTTTGGTTTGGATTCTAAATTGGATTCCCAAATTTACATTACCATTGTTTATGAAAGCTTGACTGATTCTAATATCATAATCTATCTTGTTTATGAAATTTGAAATCTCGTTGAATTTAAAATTTTTGGTGTGTGTTGTATGGTTTGGGTTTTTTTTAGAGAATTATAATTTGTTGATTATGTGGTTGGGTTAAGCTCTTTGTTATATTTTTGCTGGTGCGCCTTTATATTTTTCAAGTTCATATTTTTCAAACTGATTAAAGTTGGTTTGATTAAAGTCAAACCAAATTAGATATTTTTGAAAATTCAATTCATAATTTGTTCATAAGCAAATTGGTTCATAATATGTTCATAATTTGTGTTTTTGTTGATTATCGTTTGAGGCCTTCTACAATAGTAGACAGTTTTCATGATTTGATTGTAAATAAGCTTATTTAAGTTTACACTAAACTGATTTTATTTTCACTTTGTAGAACATGTGTAATAGATATAAAGATATAAGGAAGAGACAAACTATTCCTCACACTGGTGGTGTTATGTCTTTGTCAAGAAGAAGAGATAACTTGGTATTTTTTACTTAAATTATGCTCTCTGTTTTAATATATTACAAGTTCTTATATGTTTAATTATATTTTTTTTGTTGAACATATATAAAATTGAGTCCGGTAAGAATTTTGGACGAGCTAAAAATTGGAAGATCACACATAAGAGAAAAAATGGCACCTATGAGAATGACGAGGCTACGGAGATTGGGGTAAAGTGTTATTATAATTTCAAAATATGCATTGTTTGTTTCCTATAATGTTCATGATATATTGGTTGGTGTGAAATGTTTGTTATTTTGATGATGATATATTGTTCATGATATATTGTTTTGATTGGTTGATTGATGGTCTGAAATGTTTTCTGTTTTGATGATTGTTCTTGTCAGTTGACCCGCTCGCTGGTTGACTCCGAAGACAAGCTCTGGCTCCATCTATCTCTGCTAGAATTTGTTCTTCTCTTTCATACGTTGGAACGCAGCTCCGTTGAGATAGAGGGGGTCCTACCTGTTGATTGCACTCCGATGATCAAGTCAGTACAGGGCTTTATAAGAAACAAGAAGTAACTAGTTTCAGTCTTAAAAACAGGCTACCTTTAACCTGGGATCTCAAGTCCTTTTTATAGCCTACCTCTTGTAAGAACTTTCTATCATGAGAATATCATCTCAACTGAAAGCGTGCTCAACAGGAAAGTATTTTGTTCAAGGGCCCACTCTCTTGGTGCTCCAACCGAACAAAAGTTTTCCTCTCTGGGGTGCATAAAATCATAACAAAATAACCATCAAGGTACAAACTCATGTACCAGCATCAGGGGTGCAATCTGTTTTACGTAGCCACCCTCAGCCTAGTGTTATGCCATACATGCAACCTAACTTATCGTGTACTAACACACATGGGCTTAGGTTTTAGAGAAAACATTTTACTCCTACTAGACCTATACGCACTAATCACGCCCCTAGGTCCATTACTTCCCCTTGCTGACCGCCTAGGCCTTGCGCACGAAGGGTTATGTTTAAGTATACAAAAAAGAGTTAACACACATATCTTGAGCCCAACCACATGGCCCATCAACTTAGCCTAATAGCCAAGTTGATCTGTCTGAGGCAGATGTTGAGCTCCGACCAGCGAGCATTTAGCTCTGAGCGTTCTGGTCTAGTACAATGATGATATATTGATCATCATATGCTATTTTGATTGTAAGTATTAGACAATGAGTTGGAATTACAGAGAACTACATTTTGCTGCAATGGCAACTAATTTGGTACATGGATACATCAATGAGGTATTAGTATACTTAAATATTTATTGATTTCTTCTTTTATTTTATAATTATAAACATTGAAATTATTAACTTCAATTTATTTATAATTTATTTTAGGAAACAAATGTTGGCAATGGTGCTCCACCACCTAATCAAGTAATAAGAGCAAATGTTGGAAGCAAAATTGATTACGGAGGATGGAAAAGCTGTTAGAATTAATGGCCTAAATCACTTCTTGAACCACTTGCACAGCCTTAAGCAATCTTAACTTGAATCAAATCTCCCTAAAAAATCTTTCTTAATCTCACTTTCTGTGTGTTCTCAAATATGGAGGAAAACCAATTTTATAGCTTTTCAATCTAGCCGTTTTAGGCAGTTAAACACGAGCCATAACAAATTTAAATCAATTGAAAACAGATTTAACATGTTTTTGAAAAGCTATTAAGAAATTTGACAATCAACTGGTTGAAATGTCGTTTTAACCGGTTGAATTGGTTTTGACAGTTAGTCAACCAAGTCAAAATCAGTTTTGAAAACCCTCATACAAGTTGGGTGTAAAACAACTGACTAAACCGTGAAATCAACCGGTTGTTTTTCACTTGACTTAGAAAAACACTTTTCTTTTTCAAAACAAAATGATTCATTTGTGCATTGGTTTAAGAATGAACTTTACAAATTCCAAACAACCTAAAACTTAACCCAAACATAGCAGCATAGGCACAAGCATCCTCATATATATGGAGACATGAAAGCTTCATTTTCTACATTCTCCCCTTATTTGATGAAGACAAATCCCTGGGATGCTTTGGAATGTTTTGTTTAAAATATGGCACAACCTGCTATCACAAACAGATGCAAAAACACAGGATAATCTATTCCAAATTAATCAAGCACCACAAACCAATTTCCACTAGGTGATTTCCAAAGAGGAACATCAGCCAAATCAATGTGAAAACCAACAATGCATGCATAGGTGTAGCAGTAGAAAAACAATCGGTTAAATCGCAGGATTAACTCGTTAAAATGCAAAGTTATAGTAGCAACTTAAAAACAGTTAAGGCAATGTTCTAGCAAATGTCCAAGCAAAATAGGTGCAGAAATGAGAACATTACAACCCCAAACCACTTCTCCCCCTATTTGTCTTCACAAATAAAGTGAAAGAAGGATAAAAACAACATAACAATAAGGAAATTGTTCAGAAAAATAAACCAGAATTGTAAAGGAAAGCTGTAAACATGCTTCATTCATCCTTGTCATACTGCAGACCAAATTATGCACTTCCTCAATTTTCTCATCCAAGGTCTGGAACCTTGTCTTACATAGCTCATGAAGGCTCCTTTGATTTTCAGCAAAGATATCCATCCCACTCACCATAAGTCCTTCAAAGGGAGACATTGAGGTTATCCTCTCATTCATTTGATCATAGCTTGGTCCAGCTTCATATGCTTCAACAACAGGTTCTTTTGTGGTTGTTGCAGCTTCATTTTCTTCCTCAGCATGAGCTCCACTTGGGCTACCTTGATCTCCATCTTTACTCACCCACCTTCCACCAATTTTGGTAAACCCCATTTTTCTTAGGGAACCACTATTGATTTCACTTGAGGGTTTCACAACCTCAGTCAGTTCTTCCTCCAAATCCACTTCAAAATAGTGCAGAAGTTTAGAAATCAAAATGGCATAGGGATAATGGAAATCACTTAACCTTGTTGCTTTTAGCATGTGGTCCTTAAAGATGTTGATCCAGTTCAGCTTGACTTTGTTCATGATGCAGTAAATCAAAACCAAGTCTTCTTCTGAGAGAGTGGAATGGTTGTTGCCCCTTGGTGTGACTATCCAGGAGACTATGAAGAGAATGAGCCTCTCATCCAACTTTAATCCTCCAACAGAAAAATTTCTCACTTTTGAGAGAGGATTTTTAAGGCAACTCTTGTAGAATTGCATCTTGTTAAACTCTTCCACCACTCCTAGGTTACATTTGTTGATTCTCAGTCCATTGTACCTTAACCCGGTTATGGCAATCCAAACCTCATGGGTGATCTCAATGTCCACCCCTTTCACATGAGAGCTGAGATTATCACCATTGAATTGAAGGTTTGTATAGAAGACTTTCACCAAATCAGGATATATATTTCCAGACATTTTAAGAAACCACTTCAGTTGTTGTTCCTTCAATAGATTCCTCACTTCAATGAGGTTTTTCCATTTCATCCAGTTGAAGGAAAACAGTTTTGGAGTATTGACAACTTTCCTACTTGTCTCATGTAGGAATGTCTCAATCAATTCAGATTCTCCTGAAAACCAGCTTTCCAATTTTCCTCCACTTCTAACAACCCTTGTCTTCATCCTCTTAGATGATGGAGGAGTTGATTCCATGATTTAGTGAGAATAAAAGAATGTGGGCAACTGCAGAAACAGTTAAAGCAGAGAGAAAATAACAGGTTGTTAGAACAACTAATAACCATACATTTTTATAAGCAAAGAAGGCAATCAAAGCTTTGGCATTTAGTGAATTAAATTCAAACGAAAAGGAATCAAATCATAGGCAATAAAGCAGTCTGTCAGACCCTAACAGAAAGCACAGAGAAATCACATGCTAATTTGACCAAGCTTAAAGGAATTTTAATTTCCAGTGTAAAGAGGAATATATTCTATAAAGAGCAGTAATTGCACAGAGAATACATGTTCAAAGATGTAATTAATGCACCATTGACTACTAACGGCACTGGGATTGATCAGAGAAGCAAATCAAAGCACAGAGAATTAAAGCATATTTGACCAGTGCTGATAGGACAAACAATTGGTTGTTTCGTTGAAACAATTGATTGAAATTCTGCAACAGCAAAATGAAGTTTGGAAAACCAAATTCATTTAACAGAAATCAAATGTACAAAGATTCAGATTGAAGCACATACTTTGTATGTGAATAGAAGGAATACAAAAACAAAATAATCCAGAACCCAAGAGTGAAAATACAGAATTTGATTTAAAACTGAATGTTCAAGTATTGAAAAACCAAGGAATTATCCTTCAAGATTATAGTAAAAATTTGAAATAGTTCATAATTCCATAACCAAGGCACTGTCTTGATTATTTGCATCCATGAAAGCCAGATTCTACAGATCCTTCATGTGGAGGCAAAGTTTTGCAAAAAATAACATATCAAATAACAAGATTTGATCCCTTAAAGAATTTGAGACCATTCATGTTATATTTATCATTACAACCATTAATATTTCTTGGAATCCATTTCAAGATACCTTTAGGAACAAGAACTTTACGAAACCTGTAGAACCTGATAGAATGACCTCTTCATACAATAAAAGCATGTAACAACCAGTTGTTTCGATCTTTTAATCGGTTGATTTTCTGGCACAGTTGAAAAAAGGTTTTGAAATCCCATTCTTTTTACTCTATGGATTAAATCCTACACCCGATTTTCCAAAAACACAATTTTGAGATGCAAGAACACTCTCAAAGTTGGACTTTCCTGTTGAAAGCCTATCCATAGTTTTCACAAGGTAGTGAACCTTCTTTTCAAGAGATTCATAGTTCTCACAAACACTTGAGTCACACATGTAAGAAGAGTTCTTGTAAATCAACTCCAAATTTTTAAAATAAATTTTAGATTTTTCCAACTCTTCTTCCAGTGATTTAACTCTGTTTTCAAGCCAACTATTCAATCCTTTCAATCGGTTGTTCAAGAGAGCCAATCTATTAGCTTCTTCATGAATTTCTTTTAAAGCCTCAAGAAGTTGATAATCACTATTACATTTGGTAGAGGAGGATCTTACACTGTTTGATGCAGAATCTTCTTTTGCCATCAGACATATGTTTATTTTGGAAGCTGAAGAGGATGATCCATAAGAGAACTCATCACTGTCCAACCAAAGATTTCTTGAATCTTTATGAATTCATTCAAAAGTGTCCCACATATCTTTAGCTGAAATACACTCTAAAACTTTAAGAAACTCATTAGAATTAAGAGCAGAAACAATGATGTTTTTAGCAACAGAGCCAAGATGATCTTTTTCAATTTTAGAAAAAATTGTATTAGTTTCAAGCATAGGTATGAAAGAATTGTTTTTCATGACATCCAGATTTTTCTATTTATAGAATCAACAAAAAATTTCATTCTTATACACCACATTTGATAGTTCATGCCACAGAATAGAGGTGTTCTATTCAAAGAAGCACCTTCCCCGAATGAAAACTTGTCAGCCATTAAAGTAGTTTTGAAAAAAAAAAAGGACTTGAGTAAATTTTAAGAACCTAACTCTTGATGCCATTTGTTGGAATTAATGGCCTAAATAGAGAGGAGAGTGAATTGTTTGACAAAAGATTTTTTTTGCAAATATGAGCTAAGAATGAAGATTTATGAAACAATTACAAAAAGAGCAATCAGGTGAGCCAATAAATCAAAGTTGTTAAAACTTCTTGCAGAAAAACAATTGGTTGAAATTTCATTTTAACTGGTTGTTTATAGTAGGAAAGACAAAAACCACATCAAACAGTTTGTAATGAGTGAGAGAGATAAGAGATTACACAATCAATTTATATTAGTTCACTCCTTACCAGAGCTACATCCAGTCCCCAAAAAACCACTGGGTATTCGACTAATAATCCATCAACAGATTACAATTACACAACACTACAAAGAGGTGACCTTGATCCCACAAGAACACACACATTTTGCCTTTTCACACAACCACAGACATAACAACCTCTGACCTTACAAATTTAATGTTTTACAAGAATACAAGATGAAAAACAATTACAAGAATAGAGGAATAGATTACACCAAGTGTACACGAAATCACAGAGCTCCTAAATCACTTCTTGCACCACTTACACAACCTTAGGCAATCTTAGCTTGAATCAAATCTCCCTAAAAAATCTTTCTTAATCTCACTTTCTGTGTGTTTTCAAATATGAAGGGTAACCAGTTTTACAGCTCTTCAATCTAGCCGTCTTAGGCATTTAAACACGAGCCAAAATAGATTTAAATCAATTGAAAACAGATTTTGTAGAACATGGAAGATTTGATGATCCAAATCTAAAGTGAAGGGTTGATGCTTTGCTGTTTTGGTTGGAGCTTAGTTATAGGATGCTTAGAATTGTTGTACATATCATTCTTGTCCTATGCACAAAGCTAAATCAATCTATGTTAAAAGAAAAAAATGTTTTTCTAAGCAAAGAGAAAAACAACCGGTTGTTTTAAGATATAATCGGTTGTTTTACACTTAGCTTGATTAAAGGTTTTCAAAACTGTTTTTTACTTGGTTGACTAACTGTTAATTCTATTTTCAGTTGGATTAAAACTATTTTGGCTCGTGATTGACTGCCTAGAACGACTAGTTTTAAGAGCTATAAATATGGTTTCTCTTTGAATTTCAAAACAACAACACATACAACTCTTAGGATTGATGGCTAGAACAAGAGGGGGGTGAATTGTTTATAAAAGATTTTCACAAATACTTTCCTTAGAATGAATCTTTAACAATCAACTTAGAAAAGCATTTCAGAAAGCCAATCAAATAGTCAAACAAAAACTGATATCAGAATTATAATCGGTTAAAATCATGATTTAACCGGTTGTTTATGACAACAGAAAATATAAAACAGTTATGGAGAGAAGGGATAGAGGGAATTACACGCAAGGTTTATACTGGTTCACTCAACCTCTGAGCTACATCCAATCCTCAGTCAAACCACTAAGTATTCCACTATGTAACCAATCACAAATTACAAACACACACCACAAAGAGGTGACTTTGAATCACACAAAGCCTACTCACCCTCTTTGCACAGAGCCAATACCTCAAGCCAGAATCACAATAACTTTACAGGAATTTACAAACAGTTTTACAGAGTGTAATATGAACAATTACAAGAAACTAAACAAGGGTAGAAAACACCTGGAATCCAGTACACCAGAAACCCTATTGATCAGTTCTTGAATCATATCAAAGCTCAAAAGCAATCTTGCTAAACTTGGAAAAACACCTGATCCTGCCTGTTGACCGGAACGCTGGAAACTGCCTCGTCAAGGGATCGACATGCGCACCGCTTCAAACCTCCGTTCCTCTTCGAGATCCACCTCAAGAACCTGCAAGGGAACAAAACGGCGCCGCTGCGGCCGATCGCACTCCAACGCCCAAGTCAGTGACCGAATCACCAAATACTAAGAGAACAGGAACCGTGCAAATTCTCTCTCACAGTAAGCTCTATAACTCGCAAGCGTAA
>Ga0123342_1007507_pt1 | contig 14339 bp, 11 predicted proteins | sample Turbeawhitnodule_FD_89960 | JGI IMG/M metagenome (GOLD analysis project Ga0123342, IMG submission 89960) | Root nodule microbial communities of legume samples collected from Mexico - Turtle bean Mexico white nodule | ecosystem: Host-associated > Plants > Roots > Nodule | place: Mexico: Nepantla...
TATAGTGGTTCTAGGAGACAACAATAATAAAGACAATTAATGGTAATTAACCTTCCTTTGATTGCAATTGATTGTGGCAATTAACCTCCCATTGATTGCAATTTAATTGTGGCAAGTAACCTCTCAATTATGTCAAGAAAACAGAAAGCTGAGTCATAACCCACAAAATAATATATTAAAATTAGAAATACTCCAAAAAGTCGTAAAATTTATTCAATTGACCGATATTTAGGTGTAAATTTTTCCACAAGTAAAGTTAGAGTTAGGAAAATTCAACAGTTGGACTTATTCATTAAATAGGTTTGTCAGAAAATTCAACAATTATTGCTCGACTTGGGGCATCAACCGTTTTTAAGCAGATTTTCTACACTATGGATTTATACACACACAAGTCCAACTCATCAAAACCGTTGAATAAAATTCAATCTGCTAAAGTTTGAACCATCCACTTCTAATCCAACTATCACGCTTTCTTATTCGTGGCAGGATCAGGGAACTAAACTGAGAATATTCTAGTTTTCAAGAAGACTCAAAGAAAAGATGTTCCACCATCTTAAAGTCAAGGCATCCTCTGTAGAACAACTTACTACTCATCTCATCAATAATTGTTACGATCTGAACTTCAAATTTATGATTTCCATTCACCCTATCCCTTGCCAATTTCTACCATGGCAGTAGAACTTGTTGGTGGTGCTCTTCTTTCGGCTTTCCTTCAGTTTGCATTTGATAGGCTGGCTTCTCCTCAGGTTGTAGACTTCTTTCGGAGAATAAAACTTGATGAGAAACTGCTCGGCAATTCGAACATCTTGCTGCACTCCATCAATGCTCTCGTTGATGATGCTGAACTAAAGCAGTTCACAGATCCACACGTCAAAGCATGGCTTTTTGTGGTCAAAGAGGTTGTCTTTGATGTAGAGGATCTTTTGGACGAAATAGATTATGAACTCACCAGATGTCAAGTGGAAGCTGAACTTGAACCTCAAACCATCGCTTACAAGGTATCAAACTTCATCAACTCTACTTTCAGTTCATTTAACAAGAGAATTGACTTAGGGTTGAAAGAAGTCTTAGAAAAATTAGAATATCTTGCAAGGCAAAAGGGTGCTCTTGGTTTGAAAGAGTGTACTTATTTTGGTGATGGATTAGGTAGTAACGTGCCATCATCTTCTTTGATAAGATGATTGAAAGTGTTATTTATGGCAGAGATGCTGATAAATATATAATCATTAATTGGCTCCCATCAGAAACTGATAATCGTCGTCAATTCTTTCTATTGTGGGTATGGGTGGGTGGGTTGGGTAAATCCACGCTCCCTCAACATGTATACAATGACCCAAAGATTGACAATGCTAAATTTGATAGCAAAGCTTGGGTCCGTGTTTCAGATAACTTTCATGTTTTGGCCTTGACAAAAACTATGCTTGAGGCAATCACTGATAGGAAAGATGATAGTGGAAACCTAGAAACGATTCACAAAAAACTGGAAAAAAAATTGTCAGGAAAGAAATTTCTTCTTGTATTAGATGATGTTTGGAACCAAACACGATGCGAACTCCTCTTACCTATGACGCTACTAGAAGTAGAATTCTTGTTACAACACGTGATAAGAAAGTTGCTTCTAACATGCAGTCTAAAGTGCATCGCCTAAAGCAATTGCGAGAGGATCAATGCTAGAAAGGTTTTGCAAAACATGCATCAAAAGATGATAATCTTGAATTGAACGATGAGTTAAAGAAGATTGGTAGAAGGATAGTTAAAGAGTGCAAAGGATTACCTTTAGCTTTGAAAGCAATTGGATGTCTTTTACGCACAAAGTCATCAATTTCAGATTGGAAAGCATATTGGAAAGCAGACATATGGGACTTACCAAAGGAAGAGAGTGAAATTATTTCTACACTATTTCTGAGCTATCACTACCTTCCTTCTCATCTTAAACGGTGTTTTGCTTATTGTGCCTTATTTCCCAAAGATTATGAGTTTGTGAAGGAGAAGTTAATTTTGTTGTGGATGGCCCAAAATTTTCTAGAGTGTCCTCAACAAGTTAGACATCCAAAAGGGGTTTTGTCATGCATGACCTTCTGAATGATCTGACAAAATATGTTTGTGGAAACAATTGTTTCAAGTTGAAATTTGATAAAGGAAAATGTATACCGAAAACAACCTGTCATTTTTCATTTGCATTAGATGATGCAAATGTTTTAATGGTTTTGGGAGTTTAACTGATGCTAAAAGAATGTGTTCATTTATTTCAATTACAGAAATTGGGAGAACTTGCATTGTGTATTATCCTTGGGAGTTCAAGATTTCAATACATGATGTGTTCTCCAAGTTTAAGTTTTTGCATGTTATATGTTTCTATTCTTGTTTGGACCATGTATAGGTCCCAGATTTTATAGGCAATCTTAAACATCTCCAATCGTTAGAACTTTCGAAAACTGGGATACAAAAGCTACGCGACTCAACATGTTTGCTCTATAACTTGTTAATACTCAAGTTGAACTTTTGTGGATATATGAAGGAGCTGTCATCAAATTTGCATAAACTCACCAAATTGAGTTGTCTGGAATTTAAAAATACAAAAGGGACAAAGTTGCCAATGGATTTGGAAGATTTAAAGAATCTTCTAGTACGGAGTACCTTTTTTGTCCATAAAAATAGCGAATTCAGTAATAAACAACTAGGAGGACTCAATCTTATGGAGACCTATCAATTAAGGAGTTGCAGAATATTATGAATTCATCAGAAGCATTAGCCATGGATTTGAAGAATAAAACAAGGTTAAAGTTAAAATGGAATAAAAACCCCATCCCTGATGATCCAAGGAAAGAAAAGGAACTACTTGAGATTCTCCAGCCCTCCAAACACTTGGAGCGTTTGTCAATAAAAAACTACAGAGGTATAGAATTCCCAAGTTGGATAGGCTGTAGTCATCTTTGAAAACCCTCAAAATTAGACGACTTGATGGAATAGTGAGCATTGGTGCTGAATTTTATGGGACCAACTCTTCATTTCCGTCCTTGGAAAGGTTGGAATTCTACAACATGAAGGAATGGGAATGTAAAACTACTTTTCCACGTCTTCAACATCTTTTTGTGGATCAATGTCCCAAGCTGAAAGGTTTGTCACAACAACTTCTTCATTTAAAATTTATTTGCCACTGTGATAAGCTCATCATTAGCGGCATGGACACATCGTCGCTTGAACTCTTGGAAATTGTTTCTTGGAAATTGTTTCATGCCCACTTGTGAATGTTCCCATGACCCATTACAATTTTCTTTGAACAATTGACTATTGATGCTAGCTGCAACTCTTTTACAATCTTTCGGCTAGATTTCTTTCCAAAGATCCGTTTAATTCATCTGAGAAGGTGCCAAAATCTGAGAAGAATTTCACAGGAGAACGCTCATAATCATCTCAAGAAACTAATAATTGATGATTGTCCCCAATTTGAATCATTTCCAAGTGAAGGATTAACTTGGGAATGTTCATTGCTCAACCAGAGTTGTCAGAATCTAGAAGGCGAAGACTGGGGGAAAGATTGATCACTTTCAGAAACTGAGTGCTAAGGTAATAAGATGAAGCACAAGTTCAGAAATAGATGTGGAGCAAATCCCATTTGTCTTCCTCTTCTACAGGTGCTAAATAATTTTCCAAAATATCTTTGTTCCTTTTCAATTACAGTTGCAAATATTTCACTATGTAATCGGCATTTACTAAACGTTCAGAAGTGATGGTAACCTGTTATGCATGTACGTTTCAACCCTATTTCTTCCATAGGTCTTTCAAAGTCTGTTTGTACCATTGGACAATGAAATACAGAGAAAACAAGTACAAGGGTTTGAAATTGTGACTCCTACATGAGAGAGGGAAGTTGAAGCGAAAGGAGTTGTGGAATGTAAATACTTTTAAACTTCCTTTCATAGAAGTTGAAGTTGTATTTATCCTCATGCTGTGTTGGGAGTGACATTGAAGCAGTGAGCATTTTAAATAGCTTTTACTTCTGACATTACCTGAAATGTAGATTAGGTATGTAAAGCTTGTGTAATTGTTGAACTGTAAAAGGGATACACTTGTTTTCTAGTTAAACTTCATGTTGTCCACCAACCTAGCCTAGGTACTTGTCATACTATACCTTGAACAAATGTTTGGAGACATTAGCTACGATTTTTTTTTTCTTTTCTTTGATCATCACATTAAGTTGATCGAAAGGAGGGCTAAGAATGGTAGACATTAGATCCATCACCTAACAACTTTAACTTGAAATTCTTCTTAAAAAAGGGCACATGTATTTGTTAATGGAAGAAGCTTTAGATATTTTACAATATATTTTACCTGTGCCAGCATAAAACAAAACCAATTTATCCTCGTCAACGGATTATTGATTACTTCAGCGAACTAGTTCTGTACTAAAAATTGAAATGAACTGTTAGAGACTTCTAAACTTCATTTTTCTAACTAAACTGTTTTGCTGAACCTCTTCGTGGGTCTTTTTGCTTTCTAAATTTGCTTTTCAAGGAACAAAACAGAACGCACTTTTCTGCAATGCACGCCACTGTTTCAATTAATTTGCTACTTTGAGTTTTGGAAACTAACAATCAAAGTAAAAAAATTGAAAAAAAGTGATAAAAAGTGATGAATATAGAAAGACAAATAAACTAAATATTGCAAAATGTACCAAATACTATGTCAGGGAGTGATAATCCAGCATGCTATAGTTATATAAACCAAGACAAATGAACTTTTTCCCGAGCACTTTATGTGCCATTAACCCTCTAGCAGAAACAAAAGCTAGATGAAATTAAAGATTTGAAGCTGTTCTATCCAACTTAAGGTCGGTCGGGATCTGGATGATCAAGGCCTTCTGGAAACGAGAGGGGGCTCCTCCTGCGATGACACTCCGACGTTCAAGTCAGTAAGAGCATAAATATAATGTAATGAGTATAATATGAAATAGGAGTTGAGAGTACTCCCTGTGGTGTCTATTAGATGTTTAGTCATGATTATGTCTTAATTGAGTCATTAAGGATGATTAAGTCTGATTGATTGAGATCCCTTGACTTGTGCTCGCTCATAATGTTAGATACACAGGTCGGGAAACGACCCATAAATGACCAAACATCGGGCCAGACCCATGACCCAACAGAAGCCATATATAGAATGTGAATGAAAGAAATTCAAGATCACCATCCATTCCACTTCTTAAGCTTATATATCAGTCCCTTCCTCACACAGAGGATAAAGATGAAGGTGGTGCCAAGAAGGTGGGACAAAGTGCAACTGTTAATTGAATCTATGGGTGGTTCTCAGTGTTGCGTCTGGTTTGAGACTGAATGATTGTGTTGTCAGCATTCACACTTTACACAATCCATATACACATTTGTATACGGTTGGAAGTGTCCCATTTTAATTAATTAATTCTTTCAAATTGTTCAAAATAAATTTCATTGCACTCATGATTTTTTGAAAATCTGCAATAACTGGTATTTAAGAAATCGCTTTTCAATCTTCAGCATATTTGAATAGATTACATCTCATTTTAAGTATCCATTCTCAATCAATTATGATACTTTGGAAAATAAACACACCATCTTGACTAAGGATTTGACACCTACAGCTCCCTCCACCTCTTTCCGGTTCTGCTTTCCTTACGCAACCCCTGCCTTCTACCTTCCTTCTTCCTCTTCTTAACATTCCCATCATTTTGGCTTCTCATCCATAAGAACCTAGACCTGCACACATAACACAGCCAACTTCCCACTCTTTTAACCTTATATACACACGCTCACAAATTAATTGATTTAACAAAGATTTTCATTCTAATCTTCCATAATTGATAATTCAGTCCACAAAACAGAGGTGGCCTGTTTATTGAAGCACCCTCCCCGAAGGGTAATTTTTCAGCCATTTAAAAAAGGTTTAGGATCGAAACTTGAATGACTTTCAAGAACCTTGCTCTTGATGCCAACTGTTAGAATTATAGGACTAAACAAGAGAGGGGGTGAATTGTTTTTGAAAGATTTTCACAAGTATTGAAGGTAGAGTGAAAGGCTATGAAGAATTAATCATTGGAAAATCTGTCCAGCCAAATATAAAACTATTTTTAAGCTTGATGCAGAAAATCAACCGGTTGTTTTTACGAAACAGTCGGTTGTTTTTATCAGCACTTTATAAAAACAAAGTTAAAGCAGTTTAAAGAGTGTAAGGATAGAGAGATTCACACAGAATGTTTATACTGGTTCACTCAACACCCTGAGCTACATCCAATCCTCATAAACCATTAAGAATTCACTATGTAATCAACCCTAGATTACAAGCTACACACACTAAGAGTGATGATCTTGAACCCCTCAATAACACACACCACTCCTTGGAAAAAACCACACCAAGAATGTTGATCTTGATCCCTTCAAGAACACACAACACTTCTTGACAACACCAGTACAAAAATACAAGTATCAAGGAAGAAGGGAATAGAATACACCTGATACAATCATAGACTGGATTGAAAGAATACACAACAGTCCTATTCCACTCTTAGTAAAAATCAAAAGCATTAAGCAACCTTGGAAAAACTTATTTTGAAAGTGTTAATTTGAATCCATGATAACCAGGAGCGTATAACCACTTATTTACACTCCAAGCAGTTGTTAAAAACATTTAATGCAAAAGCCAAATCAGTTTTAAAACAAACAAAACAAATTGAATAAGTTAAACTGAATTTTGTTAAGGATTTTCAAAAAACAGTCGGTTGATTTTTCGAAACAACCGGCTGAATTGGTTTGACAGCAAAGTCAACCAAAGTCAAACAGTTTAAAAACCCTTCAAACAAGTTGAGAGATAAACAACCGATTAAAACGAGAAATCAACAGGTTGTTTTTCTGCTTCTCTTTGAAAACACATCATTTTCAAAAGGATTAAAATCAAATAACCTTGAATCAATTCTATGAGTGGATTACAAATTCAAACTACCCAAAACACACCCAGAAACCCATCATCAAAGTCTTTAAGCAATCCACATAGATTTGGAGACATCAAAGCCAATGTTCAACAACATTCACTACAAAAATCGTGTATGTGGTAGCGGTTATTAAAAACTGCCATAATTAGTTGTATAATACCACAACTTCATAAGCGCCATAATGTCCATTCGAAATGTGGCATGTAGAACCTTCATAATTATCCTTTGAAATAAAAACTCTCTCGTGTTTCGTTCCCTCCGTAACCTTCCTCTTTCCTAAAGTTTTTTTTCGTATTCCCCTCTTTCACTCTTCGAAAATATACCTCTTTGAATCTTTTTTTTGTATTCCCCACTAAACCTTAACTTTCCTCAGTCAATGAACCTCTTTCGTAAACCCTCATTGGTCAAGCTTCACATTCCTCTAGCACTGAACCTCTTTCGTAAACCCTAACTCTGATTGCCCCATTCTATAAACCCTTACTCTCACCACCCCATTACATCTCATAAACCCTCACTCACCTTGCCCCATTTTGTATTCCTTGCACCTTGCCCCATTTCGTATTCCTCTTCTCTCACTGCAATCGTTCTCTTCTCACTCACAGTCATTCTCACCGTAGTTGTTCTCACTGCAAAATCATTCTCGTTCTCATTGCAACCCTTTTCACTCTCAATATAACCTTTTACATTCTCACTCTTACTGAAAGCCCTTCATAGTCTCATCGCAAACCCATGTTCTCACTCGCATCGAAAACCCCTCTTCTTACTCTCACTAAGAACCCCTCTTCTCACCCTCATCGCAAACCATCTCACCCCTCTCACTCTTCTTAGTGCAATTTCTGATCGCCATTACCGTCGCTTGTCGCAAGAGGTACGTCGTCGCCAATATGTTTTTGTGTGTAAATATGTTTGTGGAATATGATTTTGATATTGGGTGGAATATATATTTGTTAAATATAGTTTGAGGTATGAGCTTAAATGCATTGAGACCTGTAAATTGAAAAAGATACATAATTTTCTTTTATAAGGTAAAGGTAACTCTTGGAATAACTAAATGGGGAAATTTTTGTAAATTATTCGGTGGATAAGTTAATTTTAACTTTTGAGAGAAACTTATTTCATTTTACTTTCTTAATTTCTTCTCTAGTAAGAGTTTGAAGAAGAATTTATCTAAACAACTTACTCCTGCATTTGTTTGTTATTTCTTTAATCATTATAAAAAAATCATGTATAAAGTGGCAGTTTTAATATGGCGGTTATTAATAATTGTCACAAGTTTCCGTATAATACGACATTTTACTAAGCGCCACAATTATTCTTCAGAATGTGTCATTTTGAACTGTCACAATTATCCTTCGGAATAAAAATCTCGTGTTTTCCTTCCTTCCATACACCATTCCTGATTATTCCTAATTTTTTTTTAAAACCTCCTTTTGACTCTTAGAAAAAATGAATGCAATTAGTTAACAAACCCTTCCATTGGATTTTAAAATCAAACATGACTCTTCCCTCTCTCTCTGCAAACTCTTCACAAACCCTCCCCTCATGTTCATGAAACTCTCTCCTCACGTTCATAAAACCTTCTATCACGAAACATTCTCGCCTTCACTCACTCTCGTGCACCCTAAACCTAACCCTCACTATCATGCCCTTCCTTGTCCGTCATCGCCGCCATTGTCATCGTTTCTACTGTCCACCATCACCGCCTCCTGCACTATCATTTGTTTAGGTTCGAAATCTACAGTTGGATTTATAATCTACAACATGTGATGCTAAGTTTCAGTGAAGTAAATTGGAGGAAAATTGATCCGGTGAAGAATTGATTCATTTGATCAAAGTAAATCGTGACAAAAGCGAATTTTACAGAGGAACGACACAAAACTATTTCATAACGTGAAGGCTGAATTCATCTTTGTAGTAACAGAGGTAAATGCAACGATCTGAATTCGTTTTTCTTTCTGTAATTAGTGAGACAATACGCATTTGGGAGAAGATAAAATTTCTTCTTTCTTAATATAACTATATACACATTTCGTTTTTCTCCTTCTTGCGTTATGTTTCTCAATTTATGGAACATGGAAGGGAAAAGTGCTTGCACATCTTGGTAATCTGAGAACCTCTTAATTATTTGATTATTTCTTCAGATGAATAATTTAATCATTCTTAACTCTCAGTTTAACTTGTTAAGCACAACGGCAGACTCAGTGAGGTGCCTCTGAATTGTGCATGTTAAGCCTTCTTTTCAAACGGAACCAGACCACTTTTCAATTCAAAGTTCAATTTGACTGATTCTTTTCAAATAATAAATGTAATGTACGTCTTTCAATCAGTTCCTATATTAACTCTTTTTTTATTTTATTTTAAATTTAAGTAATTATAAAATGAAAAATAACCAAAATAAAATAACAAAATGCAATATTAATAGAAGGATAAAATAGGAACAAATTTGTGTACACCAAAAACAGTTATAATGGAGAATCCCCTTTTATATATAGGTATAAATTATTAATATTATTAAATATAAAATAATAATATTAAATATTATTATTAAATATTATCAAATATTATTAATGTTATTAAATATTATTAATGTTATTAAATAATATTAATATTATTATATATCATTAATTGTTCTCGCCGATTGACTTTCTCGCCGGTTGACTTGGGTGAAAAGCTCCGCTTTTAGCCTGTCTCCTCTAGATTTCGTTCTGCGTTTTCTCGTTGCACTGGAACGTGGTTCCGTTGGGACAGAGGGGGCTCTACCTGTTGATCACACTTCGACGATCACGTTAGTGAGAGCATAGAAAATATGATAAGTATTCAAAAAGAACATACATTTACCTGGGGTCTCAAGGCGCTTTCATAACTACTCTTATAACAGCTTTCACTCACAATAATATAATCTCAACTGAAAGCATACGTAACAGAAAACATTCTGCCTACGGGCGCCTTTACTCATGGTGCTAACAACAAAAAAGAAATCTTGTGCACATTTATTCTCAGGTGCTCTCTACTCACTTAACAACTTTACGTATGTATTTATTTAACTAACAACCATATATATATATATATATATATATATATATATATATATATATATATATATATTAACGCATACACTTATCTATAGGTTAAAATATATATTTAACTAACAACTTCATATTAATATATGGAAAAACTTATTATTTTAATTATTGTTTATCGAGCTTACCAACAAAACTGGGTCAAACTCATGCCTACATGCCTAGACCGATGTCCCGAGCACTCGAGAACTCCTGTCCAATACACAAGCCCCCCAGGCTCAAGCTCAGCCTGGCTAAGCGAAGAGGTTTTCGAGTGCTTTGGAAACTGACATGACGGTTTCTTAGTGGGTAGGTGTGGCACGGTGCACGAAACATTTCTGAGGTGACGTCTGACCACACTTAATCTAATGCATACACGTGGCATCCTAATCGACGATGGGAAAGCATTACCGCTTGGCATTCCTTTACTCGTATAAGCCAATGTTCGAAAACGTATTCTCATTTCACTGTTTCATTTCTTGAAACCTCCAAAACCCTTTCATACCTCTTAGCTTCTTCTCCACACTTCCACTTCCTTTTAATCTCTTATCATAAAAGGTATTCTCTCTTTACCTTTATCCATCATCGAGCATTCATCTTGTCGATTATATTGCCTGAGCTCATCATCGAGCATTCATATTATTATTCATATTGCCTAACCTGGGATTCTTTCTAGATTTATCATTTTCTGCCGCTGATCATTGCTTACTAGCTGATTGTATTGTATGGCTTTAAAATGTGTCCTTATTTAACTCTTAAATTGCTCATACTTCTTGGTATGAACAATGCTTGGTTCTGTTTCGTGTTTGTGCTTATTCTATAAATAATCTACAATGGATTACAAAACCTTGTACCCCTGGGCACCCCGAATCCTTTTAGATGAAACTTCCTCCTATACCTCTCGTGAAAGTGTTGTAGCTTTAAGAAAAAGTGGTTGTCATTTCGGTAAAGAACATGATAGATTTCTAAGAATAACTCCGTGTAGGGAGGATGAGCCAGTATGTTGTGATGAATCCTCGAACCCCGTTGGTCCATTATGTTATTTTTATGTCACTATTTTCAAAAAAGGTCCTTTTGCGCCTCCCGTTATCTATTTTTGAAAAAAAGTTGTTAACCGAGCTAAATGTAGTTGTTGCCTAGCTACACCCGAATAGCTGGGCATTTGTTCGTGCTTTCACCATTCTTTGTTCCCAACTCGGCCTTTCACCGTCTGTGGAAGTTTTTCTTTATTTCTTTAAGGCCAAACAACCATCAGATCGCCAACTATGGGTATCCTTAAATGGTGCCCCTAGGAGAGCTTTGCTCACACTCTTCCAGTCTTCCTATAAGGGTTTCAAGGGCAAATTTTTGAAAATCCGAGCTAACAAAGGAGATCCAATCCTTTTGGATGGGTTTCCTTTGTATTGGACTCCCGAGCCAAGGTTCCAGAGTGCTCGACGCCTGAAAGATTTGCGTCCACCAGATCAAGAAGTGTGCAAATTCTTGTCGAGCTTAGAGGTCATTTTCGACACTTCCTTCCTTCTAAACAAAGTACACTTCTGGGGCTCTGCAGGCTTACACTGGTACTCCTTATTCCCTACCCTTGGTGAGAATTACTTTTTGTTGTTTATAACCATTCACTTGTCTTTATTGCAGAAAGAATGTTGTCCCGCATAAATAAGAAAGAGCTAGAAGTCATGGCAAAGAGGATGAGTGCAACGACCTCCCTGCCCGATGAACCCCTCAAACAAAGCATAGCTTCCGTGATCGTCGCCCCAACTCCAACCGATTAAGATGAGGAGACCACCTCCGGGTTGGTCTTCAAAAGAAAGAGAGTGACCACTCCCACTGTCGAGCACTCCCATTCCGATGGCTGAACTCCCTACCTTGGCGATGCTCACTCTGAAGGCCATCAAGAGATCAACATCGTCCAAGAGTGCGAGGCACGAAGCTTAAGGGGGAAAAGCCTATGGGACCCAAGCTTCGACATCCCCACCCATGACTAACATACTTTCTACCCAACAATGAGAAAGACCGACTCATGGCCCAAGATGAAGCCAACCTTTATATGGATGCTATGAAGCAAATGGGCCAAGCGTTTGCTATGGGGCTCGGCAGGCAGCGGAGAATCAACAGGCCCAAGAGAATTTGGAGCTCCGCAATAAAATCGAACAACTCCAAACTGAGCTGCAAAATTCACGCAACCTACTCCAAGAGGCAAAGTGACTCCAAGCTAAGAAGTCGAGGGTCGGGCTCTTGAGGTCGCACACTTAGTATAAGAAAGGAGCCAACTCTTAGCTGAAAACGAGAAACTAAAGGGAGACTTGACCCGAAAGGATGGGGACCTCGCTGAAGCTACCGAGGCATTTAAAATGGATGTTGCCCAATCCTACCTTGTAGGATTTGAGGCAAATATTACACATGCATCAGGGCTTCACTCCGAGATTCACTATTCCCAACTCGGCCCGGGTAAAACTGTGGTCGATGGTCAATTAAGGGATGAAGAGCTCTAACTTCCAATTGTGTAGAACATGTTAACTCTCTTAACATTTGAACAATGTAGCACTTTGCTTTTATCAACACCTTTACCTTATGCATGACGATTGTGAATGTCTTTAGCAATGTATGTCTTATTACTTAACTTAGTATACCTCGATTAGCTTAAGACAATGCATGTTACTTACTTATTAACCTCACCCAGCTTATGCATAAAAATAATTGTAAGTGCAGATAACTCGTCACTTTAGCCAACTCATCTCTACATCTCGAGTGTAAAGTAACCAACATAGCAAGAATTCAATGCACAAACTGAGCATGAGAAATCATGGGGTTCTCAAAGAACTAACCTTTTGGCGAGCCACACACATACCTAGCTACGAAAAGCCCATACTCAATCTCGACTTGCATAGGTATATCTCGCGAACTTTGCCCAGGACCATATATCTTGATCTCACCAAGCTTTGTCTCGCAGAGCGCCTACTCGGCTGATCATCTAATCATTCACTCCCCGAGATAGCCTGACATACCATCCACTAAAATAACTTAGCCATACCATCTGCTTGCAAAGCGCCTATACTCGAGTAGTCGCTCTTACACTGAGTTAGGTTGTCTTACTTTGCCTAAAACCAAACAACTTAACCCATAACAAATTAAATTGCAGAGCGCCCATACTCAGGTAATCGTACTAGGTCGTCTTACCATGTCAAACACCTTGTTTACAATAGTTTTACCCATAGAGTTCCTATACTCGAGTGGTCATATTGACATTGAGGTAGGTCGTCTTACATGCCGCTAACTAATCATTTTTATACGCATACTCAGGTGGTCATACTGACACCAAGCTAGGTCGTCTTACCATACGCCAAGAATGATTCATTTATCTCTTAGGGTATATAAACTCGAATACTCACTCGTACACCGAGTTAACCCCAATTTATCGTAAACATAATCGGACAATTCCACTGGGCATTACTTAATCATTCCACAGAGTGCTTGAACTCGGGTGATCGTTCTCTCAACGAGCGAGCCCGACTTACCATGCACTTAAACTACTTAGTCACAATACTCATCTGTAGGGCGCTTAGCTCGGGTGATCGCTCGCATACCAAGTTAGGTTGTCTTACCTTGCCTTGAGAAAAACAACTTAGACATAGAAAATTAAACTGCAGAGCGCCTGAACTCGAGTGGTCATACAGATACCGAGCTAGGTAGTCTTACCTAACAACAGAAAATCAATTTACACCTAGGGCGCCTACTCAGATAATCTTACCAATGTTAGGATCGATGGCTTGAATAAGAGGGGGTGAATTGTTTATAAAAGGTTTTCACAAATATTTTCCTTAGAATGAATCTTTAACAATCAACTCAGAAGAGCCATTCAGAAAACCAATCAAATAGTCAAACAGAAACTGGTATCAGAAATTCAATCGGTTAAAATGACGATTTAACCGGTTGTTTATGATAGCAGAAAATACAAACAGTTATGGAGAGAAGAGATAGAGAGATTTACACACAAGTTTATACTGATTCACTCAATCCTACAGCTACATCCAGTCCTCAGTCAAACCACTGAGTATTTCACTATGTAACCAATCATAGATTACAAACACACACCACAAAGAGGTGACTTTGAATCCCACAAACAACAAACACCTCAAGCCAGAATCACACTGACTTTACAGGATTTTGTTAGAAAAGATGGCTTTAAACTAGAGGGGGGGGAATAGTTTGAAAGGGTTTTCGCAAACTTTTCAAAAACTAGAATGAATTTATCTTAGAAACCAATTGATTCAGCAATTCAGTTAGCCAAAACAGCAAGCAAAAGTTGTAGTACCAGAAAAACA
>Ga0123342_1007509_pt1 | contig 14338 bp, 3 predicted proteins | sample Turbeawhitnodule_FD_89960 | JGI IMG/M metagenome (GOLD analysis project Ga0123342, IMG submission 89960) | Root nodule microbial communities of legume samples collected from Mexico - Turtle bean Mexico white nodule | ecosystem: Host-associated > Plants > Roots > Nodule | place: Mexico: Nepantla...
GCTGTGGGCCTGCTTTAGGGTCCAAACGAAGGCCCAATTGAGTCTTAACCGTGCTTACCATTTAAGTTGGGTTGTTTATGCTTAATTACGCGTTTAGCTTCGCCTGTTGTCGTCTAGTCGGTTTTGTCGTCTATCCGGTCTAGTCGGCCTTACGGCCATCTGGTAGTACAACATTTGTTTATATTGAAAAGAAGCAATGTGTGGATTAACTCTATTTACCATGATAGAATACATATGTTTATGTACACAAGAAGGCACAAAACTAACTTGAAAAAAAATTATAATTAAACTTATTTTATTAAAATTTTTGATCAAATAGTTTTATTTTATTTATTGTTAGAAATTTAAAGACGATTTATTATTGTGAATTTGATGGTCAAGATGAATGATGAAGTTAAATTTTTAAAAATTAAAATAAAGAAAAAAATATATTTATAAAAAAACATGATTATTTTAAAATAAAACTTAAATAATTGAATTTTTATTTATATAAAATTTTCATTTTAATAAAATATTCATATACTTTTAATTATATGAGTACAACTCTAAATTTATTTTCTAGGTTAACTTATATTCATAATATTTTAAAATAATTTTTCGTACTCAATACTTGTTTAACAAATAAAAACCTTATTTTAAATTGTTTTTACGAATACTTTAAAATGAGTAGATATACGGGAGGCTTTCGCGTTGGTCCAACTAAAGATTTGAGTTTCATCCAAGTCGCAGTCTGCGTTTTTTTTTTCTTTTCTAATTGGTTCATAGACCTAATGGTTTGTATTGGAATGATCTTATGAGTTTTTTACTTAGTATGTCATGTAGTTTTCTCTGGATTAAGTTAGAATGTTTAGCAATTGGAATGGTGGATATGCATGAAGACATCATAGTACCTATGAGAAAAATTAATATATTTCATAAATGATGTTTTGCTTAGCATAAAACTAAATTATTTATGACCCCTCCTTGTGTTTTTCAAGAACGTTAGATTTTTTTAGGGTTTGGTCAGAAATGTATAAGCATAATTTGACACAGCAATTGGTTTACGCAAGACCCGTTTTCGCATGAGGAAGGCATTTGATGGTCTGTCTTTTACGATGAATGTGAGATCAACTCATAAAGTAACAACAACCACATCTCAGGGTATTAATAGTTAGGTGGCCTGTCTTGGGCCAAAACAAAAAATCAAAACTGCCAATGTTTTCTCATAACCTAATTTCGATATCAATTTTGGTTGTTATGAAAAAGTAGGTTTCTTTTCTTAAATATTGTAATTTTATTTGATATTTTCTAAATTAATAAAAAAATTATTTTAAAATTAGACAATTCATACAAACATTTCAGTCAAATTTGATATAAGTCTTAAGAACTTCAGTTTAATATAAAGATTGAAATCTTAGATTACAGGTACAACTTGTACAATTTTAAAATAATTTTTTTCCATTTCAAAAAATATCAAATAAAATTATACTATTTAGAAAAAATACAGAAATAAATAAATTATAAGGAAATACCATTCTTTTAATACACAATTATATTAAAAAAATTATACTTTAAATTTAACTTAAAATTATAAAACTGATTTATAAGATAAGTTTTACACTTATTTATCTTTAGTCTGTAGTATGTGGGAAAAGGTTAAAAATAAAGTTAAAAATAGTTTATTAATTATTTTTACTTTTTAATATAATGCAGTTAAAAAATAATCAATGTGTACAATCAAAATATTATATTCCAGTGACTTTTAAATAATAATATTTTTTTCTGCTAATAAATTTATTTTAAATTAACAGAATGACTATTTTGACTTCTTTTAGAAAAACGTAAATAATTAAATTAAACTTTAAAAAAATCATATCGATCTAACCCGTATAATAAAGGACAATTTAATAATTTAGCCTTCTAAAAAACTCAAAACTACAAGTCTAACACCTCAAAATAATGTACTCCACACATCAACACATTTAAAAAAAATCTGTTTCAATATTTAAATTAAAAAAGTTAAAGTGTAATTATTCAACAACATATTTACAATATAGATATTTATAAGAAAAGAAAAAAACTAATATAACAAACTAAACTTCTATACTTACTTTAGTTTATTTTCTCGAGCTAACATACTTTTTTTTTTATCATATACTAATTACAATAACAAAAGAAATTAAACAATAACACAAAAACCCTAAACTACTATAATACAATATAGTCATATTCATAATAAGATTAGACAAAGTTTGATTGTACTAATCATAAATGAATACAATAGAGGTAATATAATATTTTTACTAAAGATTAATATCCAAAGCACATTTGGTATATAATTATTGATTTGGTAGATTATGATGAATTTATTACATCAAATTATACATTGATGTTTGTTTTAGTATGTGCAAAAATCCTTTCTCACTACACATATATAGAAGATATTAGGTAATATTTTAAATAAATCATCATGTAATTGGAGACTATTAGAAATGACATATCTATTATTTCAAGTATAATTATCATATCAGATAATATTATTTATAATCAACAAGCATAATCATGATAAATTTAAAACTAGGTAAATAAATTAAATTAAATGTGTATTTACAATCAGATCATATACTAATATTACAATTATAATATAAAATTAAACAATAACATTAAAAGGTGAGCTATTATAATATAATAAAAACATATTTATAATAAAATTAAACAAATTCCATGATGAATTATAAATAGATATAAAATAGAAAACACACAAACAGTTTTTTGAAAGACTTCTATTAAATATGTCTAACCATATAGTAATTCAATCTACAATTCTTCATTCCACAAATTCATATATCGATGTTGTCCCGGTATATACAAGATCATTTTCCTCAAATTCTCAACATATCTTAATCTATATGGCTTACCATAGTTAAAATAAAATATATAATTTTTTCAAAATTAATATTTTAAATAAAATATTATTATCATTCAAATTAAACACATTACATAGTAGAACCAACAAATACTAATATGTCACAATATCATTATTATACATAAATTATACAACCATTTCTAATTCACTTAACAAGTCTTGCTCAATCCAAATTTATTTTACTCCAACCTACATCTATCTCAACTCAACTAAAATACGACTTCCCATTCTCAAATTCCAATTAAAACTTAATATCCAATTTTTATTCAAAACGAATTAAAAACTCAATTAGCTAACTCTTAACTTTTATTTTTATTAAACGATTTATTTTTTATAATTTTATAATTACATTAGACGCAGGACCACGTGTATTTTTATTAGTATTAATAATACGATTAATTTTATTGAGTTATTACTTTCTTTCGTTTATTTATCATTTTCCTTTTCTTCGTAAAAGAAACTTCACAGGTATTATGACGTCCAATGAAAAAATCATTAAAAATATTGATTGTAAGAGTATTATTCAATATTTTTTTTCAAACAACTAAAAACTTTAATAGAATATCTTAATCGTTCAAACATTATTTATGAGTGTGAATGTGTTATTCTTATGGAATTATTGAATCTAAAATATTAATATTTTTCGGTTTGCCCATTCGGAATGGTTGTTGATTGGCTGCATGGAGAAAATATTCGCTTTGTGAATTACTTTGAGATGCGTGTTTTTTTTATTTGAGACTATATATATATATATATAAATTCATATTCCACTAAGTTTCACTTAAAAGTATTTTTAATATTTTATTAATCTTTTGTGTAAAATTTATTTAATTAAGAATGAAAACGAGAACTTACAATATTATCAAGTTAAATAAATTATATTATTTCAAAAGGTTAATCTCATATCAAATACTTCCAAGCATCTATATATTTTTAATATGTAGATACAACAGCATAAACGTATCTACACATATAATATCATATACATCATATAATACACTTATACAATTTACAACATACTTAATAATGATGGATACATGGTTTGTATATGCATTTGATTATAAAAATGCCACTTGAGCAAATCATTTTTATTTTGAACGAAATTATAATAATTTTTGTTGAATTTATGATTTAGGATTTAAACGAAAAGAATTTTTTTTTAACTCATTCTAGTTTTTACTTGAATAATCAAGTTATCATTTAAGTCAAAATACCATAATACAAAATAATTATGCAGCAATATAAATAGGTATCAAACATGCACAAACCATACAAACCTTTATATTGCCTCCAAATACTTTAAATAAAACATTTTTTTAATACTAACATGAAAATCAGCTCATTTAAAATCAAATCACAAACTCTCAATCAACTTAAGACTAGTAAAAATCAAATATCAATTATCATTTTCATATGCTTCTAATATATAGGAATTTACTTCAATTTATTACAATACAATTCTTCCATCTTAATCCATACACATGAATAAATGTAATCAACTCAACTAATCAAACCTAAGAGACAATTTAAAAAAATAAACCAAATTATTTATTCATCATATTCTAATTAATTCAAACTTTATTTCCAATTCTCACCATCAAACTAATTCACAGATCTAAGTCACCCTAATTGACTGGTTACAGTTAATTAATTCTCATGGTCTCTATTTTGTGCAAAAAGAGTCGTCTTTTCTGTTGTTAACTTCGTTTAACACCATATAATTTTGTGTGTTCGTGCAACAATTTTTTTTTTTTTATCTAACTTTAGTTTACTTTTATATTGTACAATAAATCCATTATCTTTTTAGTCTGTGTTAGATAAAGTAATTAAAAGGATAAACTTATTGTGTTTTACAAGGTAAACTGACCTAAATAAAAATAAAAATACAGAATTTATACGCTTATAAAATTATTAAATTAAAATCAATTTTATAGATAATAAATAATTAATAATTATATTGATTAAATTAAATATTATTTTAAAAATTAAAAAAAAAATTATTATTATAATTAATTTATAAATATCTAATTAATCGTTGATAAAGAATATTGATAATTAATTAAATAGTCATTTAAATATTATTTATCAATAATAAAAATTAATTTAAATATTATTTATCAGTAATAAAAATTAATTTAAATATTATTAATTTTTGTTTAAATTTTAAAATAATATTTAATTTAATTAATTGTAAATAATTAATTTTAGTTTTAAAATTAATTTTTATTTCAAATAATAAATGTACAGAAAGAAATTAATCTTGCCAAATAATTTCACTAGTGTATTACATAATTATTACTGGAAGTTTATCATGGTGTTCCTTATAAAATAAGAGTGTTCAATGTTTAGTTTAGTTTATTTTCTTGGTAAAAGAGCCATTTATGATAATAATTATATTATAAACAAATGTTCAATAGAAAACGCATTATAAATTATTTATAGTCAAATTCACCATACTTTCAAGGTCAGTACATAATGAAGTCTGCTCATGAAAAAATTAGTATTAGAAAAGAGTTAAAATAAAATATTAACAGGAAAATAAAATATTTTTAAAATCTTACTTTTTTTATTCCTTATTTTTTAAGAGAATTTTGTCGAAAATAATAAATATTAATTTCTTAACATGTGTCTTAAAAGGGTTAGTCTTTACTGTCAGTCGGTGGAAAAAAAATACAATATTATATAAATAAATAAATAAATCATAATTAAAGTGAAGTTTATATGTTTTATTCCAAGAAAAACGAAGTATACCTACTTTAAAAAGTGGTTGTTTACCTAAAAGTTAGTGCAACAATTTAAAGTCATAATCTGCATCAATAAATTTGAAAAAAAAAATATTCCATATCTTAGCTTGAATATTCAGTAGTACTGTAATCAATCATCGTCCCACCTAGATCAACTACAATTTACCATTTTAAAGTTAAATTAACAAAATAATTGTGAGTTCAGTGCATCAATTATCTGTAAATCCAATTAACATTTCGATTTTTCAAGAAGAATATTTTATTGTAATGTAAAAGCCTGAAGATGATGCATTAAAATTGAAAAAAAAAAGATTATGTATTAAAACCCACTTGAAAAGAACTTTGAGGATACCAAGTGTAAAGTAGGCATTGTTACAGTTATTGTTCAGAATATATAGTTTTAAAAACTCAGGTGATTATGCTATTCATGTGAGCCTATATATACAAGCACAAAATTCATACAAATTGATCATTCGGGAAGTGTAACAAAATGAAAGGTTAAACTACAAGAATGTGTGTGACACGAGAATTAGAAGGGTTTCGTCTTTTTTCTTGGGTTTCGTCTTCTTTCTTTCTCCCTTCAGTCAGGTTGTTAGAGTTTCATCGTGATTCTTCTCGTTTCGATGCTATTCCTTCGGGTATCGATTTCTCAAGGTCAGGTAGATGCCGAATGGGGTACCTGCAGAAGGCATTCCGACACTTAAGTGTAAAAAGTGTATTCGGAACTCAGGGGTGTACAACGGTAACAATGTACCTTTCTTCTTGAAATGTGTGCTATTTATATTATTTTAATGAGTTTAGGACCGGATTAGTGAAATGGATCACGTTTAGGAGCGTACTATCTAATTCTTAATGGCGGTTTAGCTTTACTGACCTTGATTTGAGTTAATGAATTAAGTGTGTCGGTCGGCCTACACGTCCGTACAGGTCTCGATCAGGGAGACCAAGTCGTGATAATGACCGTCGGTCCATACGGTACAAAATCTATCTTAACGTCTTTTCTTTTTACATTTATTTATATACTATAAGATGTTTTTGAAGAGAATGCAAAATATGATTAAACCCAAAGCATCCACATTGAGCCTACAATGACTAGCACAAGTGATTCATCCCTAACATGTGTAATGCAAGATGAAGGCATAGAAATAGAAGGTTAATTTGATATGACAGAGGTTTTACAGGAAGTGAAGTATTGAAGCCTTTTGTGAGGTCTTTTACTTGTAGGCCAAAGTGACCCTACTGGCCACCATCTTGCAACCTTTCTCCATTCCTCTTCCTCCGTGTGTGACCGACAAAATAGTGCTTGCCTCAATCTTGTAAAATTTGTTTACACATACAGATCAAGAAAGAAGCTCTTGCAAGTTGTAATTGAAAATTGAGGGTGCACAAGTCCCCATTAAGCAGCACATTAATTATTTGCTTCACTTGAGGCTACACTACGTGTGTTACTTTCGAATCTGTTTTGTGGGGTTATTATTTCTACGAATTGCTGAAGCCGTGTGTGTAGCAAGACTTGAGCTCAATAATAGTGCCTCCGTGTCTTGTGATTTTGTGGTTTGCTTCCAGGGAACCATGCCTCAAGTTCATGTACTTCGACACCTCATACTTAAATTGTAGTTGGATTCATGGGGCACTGATCCACAAGATCAATTTGAAAAGAGGTTCGAACCTTCTGCTTCCATTAGCAGACAAAATTGAACATCAAATTATTGGCTCAGCACAAAGTTCTTTAATATGCATTTTGTTTTGATTATCCAAATTCACTCATAAATCATAATCTTCCTCTCAGACCAGTTATCTGCATATTTGGGGTTATAATGGCACAGTTAACAAATTCTGAGTTATTAGCAGAACAGTGAGTGTACCTGCTTTTTTTTTTTTGTTTATCAAAGAGAGAAAACAAACATTGAGGGGAATTGAAGTTAGATTCACAATGGTTAGTATTTGTCCCTATTCAACGTTTTATTCTGAAGGTTTGTTTATACTAAAAGTGTGCATTGTTAGCAATCTATATGTACTCATTTTCTTGATTGATCAACATATTGAAATATAAGCTATAGTATTCTACCATCACTAAGAAGGATTACTATACGTGTCAATCAATCATTCATGTGCCCCCATTTTCAATCAAATAAAGCTTTGGGGTCCATTAATGGATAGCTACTGACCCACCACTCCATTGATGAAATTCACAGGCTATAACACACCGTTACTCACTTTGATTCATGAGAATTGACTAAATCAGAATCTGCCCCACATTGCCTTTCGTTTTAACTTTTATCTGTTTTATCATTTATTCATTGGCTCATTTTGGCCCTTATATAGACATTTTATGCTTGACTGAATGGTAAGTGACACAACGGGAAGGGAAATTGTGTGGTGAAAAGCACCAAACGATGGGGTTAATCCAGCTATTGCTTTCACAGCTCAGACAAAAATACCTGTAGCCTTCAATGAAAAGGGAAAAGCCTACAGACACAAGCCTAGGTTCTAGTTTGAATGTGAAAGCCATGCAACACAAAATAAAGAGCCACATTTAAGGCACATCCATCTACCCCTTCTGGATCCCATCATCTGTTTTAAGCTTTCCAACCTAGCTTACAGATTTTGTGTCATAAATAGAGGAGGGGGGAAAAAGTAGTTCCTATGGGAAAACAAAAAAGTTACACTAACCTAAGTGCCTAAAGCTATAAAAATGCAAGGCATTATTGAATCAATGATATCCAACTATTAAAGACCTCCATTTTGTCTGTAATGATGTATGAATAATTATTACTGATATGCTTAATTCATCCAGTCCCTCCATAATCCCATCATGTAATCTCAAATGGGACCCACTAGTTTTCTTATTTATATCAAACTGACTACCACACTATTCTTCCATATGCACCTTACCTTGAGCAGTTTCTCTCTCACACCCTTCATTTATACAAAACAGCATCATTCTCCTTTCTGCTAACACTTTAACTAGCTTTTCTTCATGGCTCTCTTTCTCTTTGCTATTTTAATCTTCATGGTCCCTTCAAGCAATGCCTATTGGCCACCTTCACCTGGCTACTGGCCAAGTTCCAAATTCAGGTCTATGAGTTTTTACGAAGGGTTTCGAAACCTCTGGGGCCCTCAGCACCAAAGTCTAGACCAAAATGCATTAACAATCTGGCTTGATAGAACCTCAGGTCTGAATCTCATCACTTTCGATGCTCTCTCTTTCTGTTGCATGATATCATTGAAATTTTAATCCACCTTCACTTCTTTGTTTCTGGTAAACAGGAAGTGGCTTCAAGTCTGTAAAGCCATTTCGATCCGGGTACTTTGGGGCTTCCATTAAGGTCCAACCTGGCTATACTGCAGGAGTTATAACAGCTTTCTATGTAAGATATGGCCTCAAGAGATTATATAGTAAAGTGTTATTGGTCGAAACTAACTTGAAGGCTTACACAGTTTGCGTGGTGTAGCTAGTTAATTAATTACTAATATTAGTGAAATATAATGAATATTTGATTAATGGCAGCTCTCAAACAACGAAGCACATCCTGGTTTCCATGATGAAGTGGACATCGAGTTTCTTGGGACTACATTTGGAAAGCCTTACACATTGCAGACCAATGTTTATATAAGAGGGAGTGGAGATGGGAGAATTATAGGCAGAGAGATGAAGTTCCATCTCTGGTTTGATCCTACCCAAGATTTTCATCACTATGCTATATTGTGGAGTCCCAAGGAAATAATGTAAGTCACTGTATACATAATACACTGTAACTGTATTTCTGAATGTATGCCTCTATGTGAAATTAAATGCATAGATTTTCAGTCCTAATCCAAAAGAAAAGGATAGATAAGGTAGGAACCACTTCGTTTTCTCCTGAAGTAGATAGGTAGGAGTGAAGATTAAAGGAACTTAATAAGCTTGGATTCGGTGTATGTGGCATGAGATGGACTGGTTCTTATCATCAGGTGTCACACTCTTAGCCAAAACTGATTGGCTTGGCATTTTCTATTCCGAATACTTTTTTCTTATAATTATTTCTGCACCTAGAAAAGGACTAAAAATAAGTGTGAGATTAGATAAGTGATATGTAATCGAAAATCTGTATAACTGGAGTGATATTTTGTAAGATGGAAGGGCAAGTAGGGATTTGACAGGAATAGTGAATCATGTAGAAAAATTGTAAAATCAAGGTCACATGAGTGGCACAAAAACCCCAAGCATCAAAGTGTGGGGTAAGCAAAATCTCCTGACTCCCAACTAATGAAAAGCTAAAAGTAAGATTTAATTAATTGATCTACTAGTTCCGTAGAGGCCACTTACACAATTGTAATTATAAAATGAGTTCAAGTGTTCAATGATGTATACTGTAAATCTTAGAAAATGGTGTTTAATTTGTATTACCTGGTTAACATTGCTTTCACTGACATTGAATTGCGTGTCAGATTCCTAGTGGATGATGTGCCAATAAGAAGGTACCCGAGGAAGAGTAGTGCAACATTTCCTCTGAGGCCAATGTCGCTTTATGGTTCAATATGGGATGCATCATCATGGGCAACTGAAGATGGAAAGTACAAAGCTGATTACAAATACCAACCATTCGTGGCAAAGTATTCGAGGTTCAAAGCTAGTGGTTGCTCAGCCTATGCACCACGTTGGTGCCATCCAGTTTCAGCCTCACCATATAGGTCTGGTGGGTTGACTAGACAACAATACAGGACCATGAGATGGGTGCAGAGATATCTCATGGTTTATAACTATTGTCAAGACCCCAAGAGAGATCACAGTCTAACACCTGAGTGTTGGGGTTGAACTTTGAAGTATTCAAGAATTGCACACTTGGTTGGTTGATTACTTGGGGGGGTGAAAATAATGTTACTTTTTGGTCCCCAAAACTAAAATACTGTTCTCTTGTGATTTGTTTTGTTTTTTGTTTGAGAAAGTTGCTTTTTACTCGATGTGGGTCTCTTGTGATGGGGCCCCCAGCTTGGCAGCTGCATAATGCAAGTGTACGGGGTTGTGCGTCCAAGGCTCTCAAGACACGAGAATATTTGGAAGATTGTGTGTTTGTTTTTGTTTTAGACAAAGAAAAAAAGAAAAGAAAGTAAGAGAAAAGGAATAATAATATGAATGTCCAAGTCCAATGGCTAATGTGTATGGGTCAGTGATTGTGGCACCATTGAGTGCGAATACTAAAAAACCACACACTTCATTTAATAATGTTATTGTCATTTCAATGATGAAAACCAGAACCTCTCTCTCTGGGTTATGGGGAGAGGGGTAAGTGTGTTTTGTTCCATGACTTTTTGGTGCATCTGAAACTTTATTACTACCATGGAAAAGTTTGTTGCATGAAAAAATATAGCATGATTGTGGACCTTTGGTTTCATTGGAAAGCAATTGAAAAGGAAATGGGAATATTTAAAAGAGCATGTAAATCATATGGAAAACTTTTTTATTAATAAACAATTGCATTATAAGTGTTGGGTATTAATAATTGGTTTTAAAATTTCTTAAACAAGCAATGTTTATAGATATTTATATTCAATAATAAGATACTTAAGAGAACATAAAAACCATGCTAAAAATATATTTCATTTTAAAAGTTATTAACATGTCCTTCCGATTTTTAGAATATGTTGTCTCTTTCAACATGTACTTTCTTCACTCTTTTTCCCTCTGGTCTTTGCTGAATATGGTAAAATGGACTAAAATTATACCAACTCGTGCTTGCTATATAGAATATAAGACTTAATTCTAAATTTTGAGGACTAATTAAATTTGTATCGTTTTAATAGGTAGAATTCAACCTTATTCCAATTCTAATTAAGTTTGAGTCCTATTTTAGAAGTATAGATTAAATATAAACTTTCATTGAATCTATTATTGTATGCAACAGTAGGTTATAGCAAAGATTAAACTAAACCAAATTGGTCCTGAATTGAACTATACATTACAAACTTAAATTATTTGAAAAAAAAAAACTAAACTGAAATGTTATTTTAAATTATTTTTTTAAAAATAAATTATTCTTAAATTTAACCGATTATTAAGCTGAACTTTCATTTATTATATGGGAAAAATATGTTTTAAAATAGGATATGAAGTAATAATAGTTTAAATAATTCAGATAGTTCTAACACTTCAATAGTAATTCAAAATAGTTTATCTTAATTCCGTTTACTTAAACTGGAATATAATTCAGTTTATTTAAATAAATCATTATAAAATTCAGTTCTCTTAACCTGTTTTTTAAATTTAATTCAATTCACTTTTATAATAATTCAGTTTTATTTAGATATTTTGTCATTCTCTAATTACTTATTCATCTCAAAATAAACCTAACCTAAAATTACTTAATGGATTGTAAAATTTACCTTTAAACTTTAGTATACATTAAATTTGTATAATCTCAAATTATGATTAGTTAGTAAAACCATACAAATTGAGCTTGGAAGTCTAAATTAATTGGGCAGTATTATAGTTTTATTTCAGCTCATCTTAAACCTAGGCAATGAAATTTTAGGTGATTTAGGCAATGGAAGAAGTTTAGGTTGGAAGTGTAGGTGATGAAATTATGGACACAAATTAAATCTAGACAAGGTTCACAACAAACAACAATCAAGTAAGAAAACACAATAACAAGATTAATATGAAATAATTTTTTTTATTAATACTTGTTAACTTTGTTGAAATGTAGGGCTTAATATTTTCACTAGACCTACATCTCATTTCAGAAGCTCAAATGGGATAAGTTTTTTCTCAAATGAATGTGAGAGAACTTATCTTCTTTTTTCTTTCACTTCAAATCTTCTCATCACACCCTCATATGAAAAATCCTACATAATTTTAATGAACTTTGTATTATAAAAAAAGAGTTAGAAAAATACAACTTACTAAAGTTTTAAGTAAAATTAATTTCACAAATGAAGATAATCGAATATAATATTTACAAATGTTCTTACAAAATATAACACTCGCTTCTTTTTTATACAACTAAAAGAATAAGAAAAAAATTTCATGTTTTTCCATCTGTTAAAGTTATAAACATAATTAGTTGGCAAACTTGGATGGTACTAATTGATTTATTCGATAGGATTCAATGAATGAAACAAATACACCAGTTACTGATTCATGAACATAAATCCCAGATTCAGCAAATTCTCTTAAAAAGGTTCTGTTTTGCTCTGATGTCTGCAATTATTAACAATTACTAATTCTATCCATGTGTTGTACGGTGCTTTATACCGTGTGTAGATGTCAGATGAATATTATTATAATAGAATCTGAAACTCGTTTAATTTAAAATATAACCATTATGCGACTTGATTTTGTTGTTTATGGTAATGACATGATCTTGATTTTTTCTACAAAGACAGACATCACGTACTGTGCAATATCTTTATTTACTATCTAATCTTTATAAATATTAGTCTCTGTAAATTAAAATATAATCGTAAATATCTTAATGAGAAATTGCAAGACAATAAAAGTCATAAATTTACAAAAGAGTAGTAATTACAGAGTATTTTTGCTAATGTATGTTTTTTTTTGTTTTTCTGTATTTAAAATTAATGTATGCAATAAATATGTATTTTTCTTTACAGACTACTGATATTGTTCCTATCATGCTTGTGTGATGTGGTTGTCAAAGCAATTCAAGCCATAAACCAATAAATAAAGAATGAAAGAAAAGCAAACATAGAAAATGGTAATCTACATGACAACCTAAAAATTATGAAAATAGAACTCTTCGCCTGAACAACCTAGAATGATTGATGGTTGAAGGTGGTCGAAGTCGATAATAATGCATAAAGCAGAGGGCCATAATGCCAGGATCAAACAAAAAATGGTCGTTGGTGGATAGCTTTTAAACCATTAATGGAGTGACAATGATTGAATGTTTTCCAAAAGCGATATATGGTTAAGCATTGCTTAATGATTGAATCTCTTCTACAGTTCTGTCCTACTAACCCCACCCCATTTCTCTTCATTTGGCATATTTTAAGGATTAGTTATTTGACCGATATGAGATGTTTTATTTGAAAATTTACGTTGATGATATTGGCCAATGCATGCCCACCTACTTGGCAAGAAATTGGAAATAGTAAATTCTTTCATTCTTAACACATTTTAATGTAAAAACTATAATTGAAATTAATTATTTAATCATGCATTCCAATTACATTTAACAATTCAAAATTAATACCTTCCATTTGAGTTAACTTTAATGTAATTAAGTACGGACCTATAATTAGATAAGGACAAGAAAGAAAACCACTTTCTTGGCATCGTGTAGGCTAGGGCATTATGTCCGTTTTTTATCACTTGAGAACATTTAAGGAAAATGTTATTCATTTTTTTGTGGAAAATGGATGTTACTGTGATTTCTACCTTCAATCAAACGTCTTACCAAAACTTCGAAGGTATTATTCATGCATGATTTGAAGAACCAAACGATATTATCAAACATTTCATTATTTCTTCAACGCAAAAAAAAAAAAAAAAAAAAAAAAAAAAAAAAAATTTTTTTTTTTTTTTATTTTAAAAAAAATATAAAAAAAAAAAAAAAAAAAAAAAAAAAATTTTTTTTATTTTTTTTATTATTTTTAATTTTTTTTATAAATATTCTGCTAATTATTTTTTTTTTTTTTTTTTTTTTTTTTTTTTTTTTTTGCGTTGTTGATTTTTTGATATTTTTGA
>Ga0123342_1007511_pt1 | contig 14334 bp, 5 predicted proteins | sample Turbeawhitnodule_FD_89960 | JGI IMG/M metagenome (GOLD analysis project Ga0123342, IMG submission 89960) | Root nodule microbial communities of legume samples collected from Mexico - Turtle bean Mexico white nodule | ecosystem: Host-associated > Plants > Roots > Nodule | place: Mexico: Nepantla...
AACACAAACTATGATGGCTTACGAATCTCTCCAACCACACTACACTACACTCTCTGATGGCTCGCTTTCTTTGCTTTTCTGTGAATGGAGGAACCACCTTCATGCTTCGTGTTATATAGCCAGTTTCATTCCACACCCACCTACCTCACCCATTGCATTCACTCACCTTTCACAGTTTCACACACGGTCAAACGATTCCTGAGCCAAGTCAGGAATCTCATGGTTTCATGTGGCATGCATGCAGGCCACAGTTCTTCTTGATTCCATCACAAAAGCAAGGGCAACATTGTAAGTTCATGTGGATGACTTGGCACTCCCACTCTACAGTGCAACTTTCTCTTCATCTTTGAGGAGAAGCAGAATTCACTCAACTTCCACTTTCCTTCCACCCTCACCCGCAACAATGCATGGATCCAAACGGGGTGGTGTTGTGACTTCCGTCGTCGACAACAGTACCACCCCTGGATCCAAACGGGGCCTTAGCAATTGTCCCACTAGGATTGAGCACTTACCACTACATTAAAAGTTATAACTAATAGTTAGCAATTCTTTTAACTTAAGAGCACATAAGCTCAAACGCCACGAATCGATTATGACTTGACCTCCATCACAAGACAATTGATGTCATCCACAAAATTTTCTACATCTTGGTTGAAAATAAATGAATTGTAATTTAGTGTGTGGATGTTGTATTGATAGTATGACGTGTATGATTTATGTGGTCTATGTTGTATGATGATATTCTTTTATATTAAGCTACTCTTATATGTGTTTGCATGAATTACTATGATAGTATTTAGCATACAAGTGAATATTCTTATAAGTAGTGGAGGAGTTACATGAAAACAATTTTTTTTTTATATATAATCATAATTTCTATTCTCATGAAATATAGATGGAGTTAACAAATATACTAATGAAAAACAAAGGAAAATTTACATAACAGGTGTAATTTTGGTGAGTTATTACAAAAATAGGTGATTTTTTTAATATAGGTGAATTGTGTCAGGGTGAAACGACATTGGTTACATATTGAAGTCGTGTAGGGTTAAGACGACTTTAATTAATATTTAAGTGAAACCGTGTGAGGTAAAAATGACTTAAGTGCACCAAACTATTGATTAAGTCATGGTACCATCCCACGACTTCTGTTTGAAAAAAATTATATGGAACTCGTGGAAGGTACCAACAACTTTGGCAAGAGAAAATAAATTCTCTGAAGACCACCAAGAGTGTCAAGTTAATGTGAAAACGAAAAATAATGGAAATTGTTAGGTGTTTCAAGGGACAAGAATGCTAATAGTTCATGTTATTGGAAATTGGAATCAAATTAATTTCTACTCAGTTACACGATTTTAATTATATTCAATTATAATTATAATTTTAGTTCAATTACTCAAGCAATATTTAATATGTTTAACAAAAATTTGAAAACTTAAATTCCACATTATTAGCAATTAGCAAAATTAAAATGGTACTACCTTCCTCACTTATAATTAACATAATAGGCAAATTTATTAAACTTTGCATATTTTTTTTACATTGAATAGCACTAAGTTTTTTTTTTTTTTTTATCAGAGTGAGTTAGTTACCATGCAACATTTAGTCAAACAATTAAAGGAAGTACTAAAATGGTTTGTACCTCTCACGACTTTCATATAATTTTGTTCGATATGAAGTTATGTGATGGTACCACAACTTTTTCAATAATTTAGTTCATTAAGTTTTTTTTACCTCTCATGACTTTACTTAAATATTAATTAAAGTCATTTTAATCTTATACGACTTCATCCTTATCAAAGCAAAATTGTTTCAACTTTACACGAGTTTAATGTAAAAAAAACGTGTATTAATACGACTTATCTATATTCAAAGTAATTTTTTACCATTTCAATAATAACTCACCGAAATTACATATCTTAAGTAAATTTTCCAAAAACAAAGGAATAGACACAAATAACATAAAAGCAAAAGAAATCATAAACTCTCAAATTCTTCACAATCAGATTATAGGCCATTTAATTTAACTGTCTAATTCATTATTCGTCAAATTTACTAACTATTCATACGCAGAAATCTTGAAATTTGCAATACCAAATAGCTTGTTAAATTTAATTTAATTTAATTTTACATCAATGAAATAAATTGCCGATAAAAAATTAAATTAAAATTAATTTAAAATTTCCATTATTATTATCAATAAAATTTATTGCCTGTTTCAACATAAATAAAAGAAGTTACAGTAAACTGAAAAAAGATGTGGTCAACCACTGCGAAAATTAAATAAATACAAGAAAGTCTTATGCTCGTGGAAGATTTCTGCATTTTATAAAAAGAATTAAAAAAAACAAAGTAATTAATTACTTTTGAAGTTGTGTTTCAAATGATGGCTTAAATACTATTTTTCTTTTTCTTTTATCCGTGCAAATTTTTCAGTAATTATGAGTTATGTTTTTGAACCGATCAGTTTTAAAAAAATTATTTACACTCCATTACTTTATTTTATCAGTTATTGGATTTTTAAATAATTTTTAATTTAAAAAAATAGTCAAATTGATAATAAATCGAACAAAAAAATAATAATTTGGTGCAATTCAAATTTTTCTTAACTTCAAACTGATATAAACATTATTAAATACAAATTATTTTGTCATTATTTTTTCAATAATCTCTAAATATATAAAAGAAAGAAGTCTAAAGATATTATTTTGCTTCTAAAAGGTTCTTATATATTAGTCGCTTTTAAACTATCACTTGAGTGATATTAAATGAAATGAAAACAAAAATTGATAAAATAACTAGGCCCTCAAGTAATATCTAAAATTTAATATAAAAATAGTACGTTTATCTAATTGTTTACATTTTTTTATTCAATTATCTAAAAACAACGCACAATAAGTGCATTAAAAACTCTTAAACTATAAACAATTTATAATTAATTAGTCATACACTATTAATCTCACAAATTTGTGAATTAACATAAGTAACTTCTTCACTTAAGTTTTTTAGAAAAATATTCTTTACTTATTTTTCTTCAATTTTTTTATTAATAAAAGAATAATAAATGTGAAATATTTTAGAAATGTTTTAATCATTTCCATAACTCTAAAAAATTACTCCATGGAAGACAAAAGATAACAATTTTGTTGAGTGTGAAGTCAGGACCAATTGGACTGCGCTGACTAGACACCATGTTTTAGTGAGTGAGCTTAATTATGTGTCTCCTTTATAATCTCTATTTAATAAGAGATTTTTGTGCTTGTAATAAAATTGTAACAAAAAGAATGAAAAATGAAAAACCTAATTAGTTGTCCGTGGACGTAGATTACAGATTGTCGACCGAATTACGATAAATTATGTGTTATTTATGTTGTACAGTTGATTATTGATTGTGTGTTGCTTACGAGTGTGTTTCTCCCTTCAATTTCTAAACAACTGTGAAAAACATTTAAATTATAGTTATTATAAGAGTCAAAGATATACCAACAAAACATATAATTATCTAATGTGAAACTAAGTATAGAATACAATTTATGTTAAATTTGTATCATATTTCTGATTTATTTTTTTGCATGCTGTTATATAAGTCTATCTGAATTTTGTTGTAACAACATGATGTTTCGAAGGATTTCATTTGACTTTAATGGTATGAGGCCATGACGAGGAGTGCTCCATGTTCTTTTGCTGCATTAATGATTTGATTTCTCTTTATATATATATATATGTGTGTATTAATTAACGTTTGTGGTATTACTACATGTTTCAAAGGTTATTGCTCTCTTGGTACGGATTGTTCTCACTCTATGCACCAATTTTAGATTTTTACGGTACAAAAAATCTTTGGTAGATTACGAAGAAAAAACAGTACATCTGACATAATTTTCACGACAGATGTGTTTGTTCCCCTCTTTCTCCATAACCCCCACAAAATATTTTCTTTTTTTCAACCATCTCTAATGTATCCTAATCACAACCCTATATAATTCTCTATCTGTTTCCACCTTTAGAATTTTTAATCTACAATGAAATTTTAAGATGTAAATTTGTATTGGATAATTAGAACATTTTATAATATATAATGGATTTGAACTTTATCTTATAAACTGATTTTATAAAGATAAGTTAAATTTATAATTTACTTCTCAATATATCAAAATGGTTAAAGTGTATCTTAGTGAAAATTTATTAAATTTATCAAGTCAAATATATAGTCTTGTAGGATTTGATAGTGAGAGAATGTGTTGAAAATCTCAAATCTCAACTAAAGATTAAGATAATTCATAATATATATATATATATATATATATATGAGTAAATGTAAACATCATCTCTTAAGTTAATCTTATAAAGTTGAGTTAGACTTAAAGTTTATTTTTTGATAATATTAATATCACTACAAGAAAATCATGAAATAGAAACCATTTTTTAGAGACAAAAAATAATTAGTTGTTATAGTGACTAAATTAAAGACCATTTTAGAATAAAAAAAAAATTTGGTTTCTAAATTAATTTATATTATTGTTAAATGGTTTTTAAATTGGTCTAATTAACAACCAAAGTTTTTTCTACCAAATTTAGAATTTAAATAATTGGTAGCAAAACCTTAATTGTTAATTAGACACCAATTTAGAAACCAAAATTTTTTTAGTCTCTGAAATGGTATCTAATTGAGTCAGTATAGTAACTAATTATTTTTTGTCTTTGAAAATTGATTTCTATTTCATAATTTGTAGTGTACAAAATATATATATATATATATTTAAATTATATTTTTATTATGTATTTGAATAGTACAATTTTGGTGTTTCTCCCATTTTAGTTGGAATAGAATCGAATGTAATTCAAAGTCGTGTACATAAGAAGGTGATTATATTCAACAAAGAGCAAACCGTTGAGAAAATGACACGTTTCCCTAAGCATAATAACCCACCAATGGCATAATTTATAGAAGTGCCACTTTCTTAGATTTTTAGTGAGGCCACTAAAGATGTAAAAAATAAAATAAAAAAGAGAGCATAAAAGGTGCATAAGTAAAGAGCTTTAGGGTAGCGAATAAACCAAAAAGAGTTGAAGCAAAGAAGAAACCACCAAGATTAAAGAATCAAATGAAGATGTTTGATGTGAGTATTTTTCGTAATTCATTCTAAAAAAGAATTGCCTTAATTATTTGTGCTCCATTCCCTCTAAATATGTCTTGTCACACACAAAACAATCACTTCACAACGAGTGAGTGCCCAAAACCCTTTATCCTCTTCACACTGAAAGAATGAGTCAATGGAGCCTCTTATAGTGCTGTCACTTCCAATGCATGATTCTTACTATAAGTTATCATCTATAAAATATACAATTTATCTATATTTATTTTTCCTTTTCATTATTTTTATCCAGTAAAAATAAATAAACAAGAAGAATTTTATGAATACTCTCACTGTAATATATTAAAATAAAATATTTTTTATAAAACCGATTTATAAGTTAAAATTTGAATTCATAAATTTTTATAAGGAGTTGTTGAGTGTTTGAAAAATTCTTTAATATCATATTAAGAAATTAACTTTAAACTTAATTTAATTTTATAAAATTAATTTATAAAATAAAAAAATTAGTAATTTATATATGGAAATATCTTAATATTTCTAGTTAATGTTCAGTGGACTCGACGTGAGATATTCATATGTAAAATGTCATTTATAATATATATCTTGGTTATTTTTATTTTTTTGATTTAGCAAATTTTAAGTGTTCACAACAATTTTCCTTTTACCATAAAGGGTGTTGAACTGTTCCTCGTGCGCAAAAGTGAGCACGTTTGGTTGGAGAGTGAAAAGTCAAAACTGTGTATTTGTATTTGGACAAAAGTTAGTGATATCTTAAAATCAAAGTCAAACCAAGTTTGGCCAATGGTAAAGTTTTTTTCTTTGACAAAAATGGTGTTACAAAGGATGAACAAGCTAAATTCGTTGGACAAAACCAACTACAAAGCTTTTAAATATTGCATTGATGTGACACAAGTAATTAATAGTTCAAGTTCTTTAAGTATAATATAAGAACTTTATTCATATGTATGCATGTCAATAGAATTATTACATTTTATTTACTACTTAGTTTATCATAAAATTAACAACAGAGATACTTTTACTTTTAACAATATATATAATATTTTTTTAATTGAAATTCTACATCATACCATTTTGACTTTTATTTTTCAATTTTAATGTCTAAATTACCGAGGTACAGTTTCAGGAGTGAATAAGAGATGTATTGATAATGTAATAATTAATGCACTTTAGTTCATTTTTATAATAACTATTTAAAATTTATTTCTAACAATTACAAATACGTTTTGAAATAATGCATGCATTCTTCCTATGATTTCCATTTATTTGGTGCACCTAAAGCTGATTTGATTTTCTATTTGGCTTAGTTAGGAAAGCTTCAGAATATCAATTATTTACACGTAAGAATTGATTTTATTATATTAGAGATATAGTTTTTATTTTATCACTACAAGTTACCAATAAGAAGAATTTCACATCGAATAAAGTTTTCTTTTACATTCAAATAGTAAAATATAATCATCTAACAATATTTTTTGAAACAAAATATTATATTATAATAAAATAATAAATTTTCACTTGTTTTTTTTATCAACAAGAAATAATATATACATATAAATCATACAACACAACACATTCCAGGCAAAAACACATCTAACCCTATCCAACAACAACTGCAAAACAAACTAAAACGAAAAAAAGACAAACCAGAAGACATTAATCAGAATACGACGAATTTTTATTAGGGTTAAAACTTGGTTTCCATTAAATTAATATTATGAGGATTTTACACTAATTATTTTTAAAGAGTTATGAAACTTGGTTGTTGTTCAATAAGTCACTTTTAAATTATAAGCTTGAGTGAGAGAGTTATGATTGATTTTCTCTCTTGTAGAATTGGTCAATTAAGTAATGAAATGATACTTGAGTTATAAAGAGAGGTTGTATCAATATTCTTTTCTTTACCCACTATAATAAAATATAAAGATAGGTTTCAAAATTTAGAGTCATCTCAAAATTCTAACGCAATACAAAATATTTTTTTTTTAAAATTATATATAATAATTAAAATTAATATAAATTTCAATAATATATAAAATATTTTTAAAAAAAGTATTGGAGTCCACTTAAACAACTCTAAATATATTAAAAATATTTTAACATTAAAAAAAATAGAGTGAACAATAACTTAAATAATATTAAATATATTTTAATAATTATAAATATGTTTTAAAAAAATTAGAGTTGTCTTAACCGACTCTAATAATGTTAAATATATTATAAAAACAATATTATAATTGAATTAACTGATTCTAATAATGTTAAATATATTTTAATAATAAAAATATTTAAAAAATATTAAAATCATCTTAACCGACATTCATAAAATTAAATATATTTTAAAAATAAGATATTAAAGATAGTTAAATTGATTTTAATAATGTTAAATATGTTTTAATAATAAAATATTTAAAAAAATATATTAGAGTCGACTTAACGGATTCTAATAATTTAAAATATGTTTAATAATAAAAATATTTTAAAAAAATATAAGAGTGAACTTAGCTAATTCTAAAAATATTAAATATATTTTAATATTTATTTAAGTTAATGTTAGTTAAGCCAACACTAGCTTATATGCTATGAATTCATGCAGGTTTAGAGTTTATATAGATCTCATCTCTTCATCCTTATACATATCTTTTACTCACACTCATCTCGTTTATTCATACTTATCTCCTTCTTTCATATTCATTTCCTTTTTCCACACTAATCTCCTTTATCAACTTCATTTTTTTTTTCATTTTTTCGTTTGTATTTTATTTTGTTGAAGATAGAAGTGTTGTACGAGAAACGTTTTTTGTTTGAAATCACTATTAGCGTCAGTCAAATCAATGCAAATTAAATATTAAAAGTAGATCTTATTTAGCGTAAGTTAAGTAAACGCTAATGTATTTTTATTTTTTAAATTTATATAATTTAGCATTGACTTGATTCATGCTAAACTGTTTTAATTAAAATCAATTGATAAATTAGTAAGGAATTAGTGTCGATTAAGACGACACTACTTAAAGTCAACTTTCAAAAGTCAATGCTCATAGATTAGAATCTATGACTTTAGAGTTATATGCACTTGTGATGTAAATCCAACTCTATTAGTTAATTATTATTGACTTTAACTTATTATTGTCAGCCAAAAGCTAACGCTAAATGTATATTTTCTTGTAGAGAGAGTTGATATCGTTCAAATAATGTGACATTGTTTAAGCAAAGAAGTCTTTCCTTATTTAAAGGAGCAAAATGCTCAAGCGAGAAAATCTTATTTAAGTGGTTTATATATGATGGTATAATGAAACATTGTGTTGGTGATGTAGAATTTGATATATGTTGGAATATATGTTCTTATTGTATATTTTATGTATATATTGTAGTGTGCACATATATATATATATATATATATATTAATGAGATGCGCATGAATATATTTGATGATGAAATATTATAAGATTATATACATTATGATATTGTATGGATATCATAATGATATTGTGACCTATTATAGTTATGTGAGTTCTTGAAAAGGATATGGTGGCTATTATGGTTATGCGTGGAAACTTGAAATGATATTTACCTATTGTGAATTTTTTTTTCGACAATAAAAGAAATATAACAATACAAAATAGTTTAAAACTCTATTAACTGTTGAGCAAAACAATATACTAAACTCATTCACTACAAGAAAATCATGAAATAGAAACCAATTTTTAGAGACCAAAATAATTAGTTGCAATAGTAACTAAATTAGAGACCATTTTAGAAACTAAAACAAATTTTAGTTTCTAAATTAGTTTCTATTTTTGTTAAATAGTTTCTAAATTGGTATTTAATTAGCAACCAAAGTTTTAACTACCAATTATTTAGTTTATAAATTTGGTAGCAAAAACCTTGGTTGCTAATTAGATACCAATGTAGAAACTATTTAACAATAATAGAAACTAATTTAGAAACCAATTTTTTTTTAGTTTCTCAAATGGTTTCTAATTTAGTTACAATTACAACTAATTATTTTGGTTTCTAAAAATTGGTTTCTATTTCATTATTTTCTTGTAGTGATTGTACCTAGCCAATTCTCCTTGGGATATCTAACTTATAATTAAATTAATAGCATAACCAAAAACCCATGCAAGCCAATTTTTCTGCTGGTATTATTCAACAATGATTACTTCTCTAAACTCCAACTATTTACCTTATTGTGGTGATCTGAATCTACATTTTTACATAATTTCCACCTTGAACTTGAGAGTATGCTTAATTACAAGATCATATCCTCTTAAAGTTTACTTTATTGTCATCTCTAAGTTCCTACTTGATCGTAACATCCTTCTTTGTGCCACTTTCATATTTAGTATTAATCATGACTATCAACTAGTGTTTGAGTTCTTGTTATTTCAACATTCCTAGATTGTTGTAATAGAATTAGTGTTGATATAAATTATATTGATATCTGTCTATGAATTATTTTTATATTTTTCCTTTATATATATAAATTTTTTATCTATGCTTATCTCACCTTAAAGAAGGTGTTGTTGCCTCTTCTGCATTAGTGTTATTGCCTTTCCTCTTCATATGTATTCACAAATACAAGACCTCTTTTCCATCTATTGTATCATATATTTATGTTTTGCAGTCAACTTTCTCAGTATTCACTTTATCTTTATATTTTGTTTCTAAATTTCATTTATGATAACTTATTACCAGTATTCCTGAATGATATTCATAACACATCTATTAGTTATTAAAATGTAATTCTTCTCACTAAAATCTTACTTCTCTAGTGTCCTACATCTAATTACTTCGCTATCTATTTTACCCCTCAACTTAATAATATTAACAAACAACATAGTAGTTTGTTTGCTATCTTTGCCCAAAAAATATTCATTACTTCCACTATAGAGTACCTTAAGTGCAATAACCTATTAAGGAAATGAGATATTCTAACTTTATTGGTAATATAAACATTACAAAATTAAGATAATTGTACCGACCCGTCCCCGGGCGTTGACCAAAGTCAAAGTCAAACATATGGTGGGACCCACCAAGGGGCCCCCAAGGGAGGAAGTTAACAGGTTGACCGCTTTGGGCGTCACCAGGTTGAGGCGTCGATAATGTCACCCCCCGATACCCACGAGTAGGGAAGACCGTGGACGGGGCGGCACAATAAGAGGTCACGGTACGGGCGAGGAGGCCTCGGGCCCCGGTACCTCAGAACAGTAATAAAGAGAAGAGAAAGGTGGCTTCAAGGCCATAGTCCCAGTACTAGTAGGGGGTAACCTGACTCGTGAAGTACCCACGCCAGCTCTGGAGAATCCTTGGGACAGATACGACCCAGGAGAGGGCCACGCCCAGGGGTGAACCATGTGCATGGTACGAGAGGAAGGCAGATACACTCCCAGGGCGAGTGACTAGAAGTTGGGGCGCATGAGTTGGCACCCAGGTAGTCACCCCTCGCGCCAGATGCACTTTGAGGAAGGAAGACTTACACACTGGAATTTCCCTAAGTTGGGTTACAGCGTCGTAAGGCCTTCCACGTGGAGTTGAGATTAAGTCAGAGAGGCCACGTGGCAGTAAGCACTGAAACCCAAGGTATATAAGCTTCTCTGAAGGCTTAGTAAGGTACGTTTTACACATTTCAGAGATTACACACACTCTAATCATTCGTTCGCTTACTCACTGTACGCACGAGTGGTTGGAGGAGAGAGAGAGAAAGTTAGTTACGATTCAGTTACACACCTTCAGAGCATTCAGTTACGGTGTTCCGATACGGAGGTGTTTGGTGTTTTCTGCTTGCTGACTTGATCGTCGGAGTTCAAACGGCCGCGAGGGCGCCCTTTTGTTCTCTCCTTTTCAGGTGATCACGGCGGAGAAGGGTGAAGATCTGAGTTGGAGACGAAGGAGTCCTTGTTCGTGAGTCAAAGCAACGCACAAAGATCTTTTCGGTCAACCGGCAGGAACAATAATAGACAATGAGAAGTTGAAAAAAGTTCATGCATCTGACTTGTATAGGTGTAATGACCTTGACATAAGGTAGCTAAAATGGATTCCAATATTATTTTTAATGGTCCATATGTTAATCACAGGTAAGAAAAATTTAATACGAGTCTTCTAGAATACACCCAATGTTATATATGAAAGATACAATTAATCATATATTCATAGAGTCTTAGATAATGAATTAAATGCAATGCTATTTTGGTTCTTTGAAATTTAAATGTGTGATGATATGAATGTTGTATCGATATGTGAAATTGTATATTATTATAGTATGATTGCCATAATTACTTTACCCTTATCTTGGTATATATGTTATGATGTTATGATTATACTTAGTACGAGAATATATAATTTTACATATTTGAGCAGAGATACCTAATAAAGCTACAATCACAACTGTAAAAATGACTTTAGACAACAGGTTTTAAAGACTTTAGGCGATTTTAGAGTCGTAGTCTATGCAGATGTCGTCTATAGTTTTGAAATATAGACGACGTCCACACAATGGTAGTTTATTAGACCACTATAGGCGATGATTATGTACAAAATTTCCGTCTATAGCGTAGGTGACCCTAAAATATTTTCTTCAATTTTGTTCTTATTTTTCTTGCCCAAGTTTGATGTTGAGAAATTTTCGAGAGAGAATGACTTCGAGTTGTGGAAACTTAAGATGGTGGACATAGGTTGTGGTAAAGGAACAAAGGTTGTGGAGGAGTTCAAGAGCTTTAACAGTAACGCACAACAGTGGTGGTGAGGAGAACACGAGCAAGAGTTTCGCACTTGGGAACCCTCTCGTTCAACACTGATAATGGAGAAAACCCATCAAGAAAGCATAAAAATTATGAAAACAACATAAAAACCAATAAAGAAGACACATTACAAGGAATGAGAGCAATGACAACAAGGAGAGATCATAGAGAAGATAGCAGTGGAGAAGAAAATGCAAAGACAAAAAGGCTTTAAATGGGAAATAAAAAAATCACATAGATGATGATTATGACCGAATAATCGTAGTCTATATGGTAGACAAAGGTATAGTCTATAATGGCCATTATAGGCGATGGTGGCCCACCTAACCGTAGTTTGTATGCTCTGTTTTCAAATAGACGACAAATATAACCGTAGTCTATATGCTGATCTTATTTTCAAAATTGTCACCGCATATTTGTAGACATCGCTCCCGCTTAAACCAGTGTTTATACACCTCGTAAAACCCTTTTTTTGCAATAGTGAATAATAATTATTTATTTTTTAATAATATTTGTAATTAATAGTCTTTTTTATATAATTCTATAAATATGATAATAGTATAGATATAATTTTCCAATTACATTTGTAGTGTCCTTTTAAATCCATATTCAATAAAAACACTATAGGATCATGATTAAAATATCAACATCCATCACTAGTATATTTTCATCTTAAATAAGTATAAAGGTATTTTAGTGTTATAATTTTTTTATATTAAGAAGTGGACTTTAAGTCCAACTCAATCTTATAAAATTGACTCATAAAGTGAGGTTTGCACCCACTTATATACTATAAAATGTCATTATCTTTAGTCGATGTAGGATTTCCAACACACTTTCTAATTTTGAGGCTGTCAACTCGTGCATGAGACTATATATTTATGAGTGGTTCGATAGTGACCCGATAGGGGATTGCCTGATAAGGCTAACTATTGTAAAAAATAAATGAGATGAACAAAAGAGAACAAAAGGAAGGCAAAGGATATGAGAAGGAATATTTCTTTTGTTTATTTTTCCTTACTTAAATCAAAGAAGAGGGTTTGAATATATACAATGAATAGACTCATTCAAGGTCTAGTTAAAGAGACAAAATGTAAAACAAAGAGCCAATAAAGGCTAGAATAAGAAAAGAAAAAAATAAAGGCTACACACACGTACAAAGAGAAATAACTAAGAATTAGAAAAAAAAACAATTGATATTAGTTTCCTTCTAGAAGCCTTGTATCCATATCCTTTGTTACCTCCCACAAGCTAGGAGGAAATATTGGTGAGATCTAGCTTGGAACAAATAATCTTGAAAGATTAAGGACTTAAGAATTTGATATAAATGTCAGTTAGTTGCTTTCTGGTAGAAATGGGAAGCAAATGCATGAGACCCTTCAATTTTTTCCTAACAACGTGACAATCTATTTCTATGTTTTTCGTACACTTGTGAACAATGGATTTGTTGCAATGTATCTTGCTGAGTCATTGTCACAGTATAAAACAAATGGTTGCTCAAAAGAACTTTGAAATCTTGAAAAAGATAAGTTAGTAATTGAATTTCACATGTAATAGTGGCAATTGCTTTGTATTCAGCTTCACAATAACTCTTTGATTTTGTTCCTTGGTTCTTTGATTTCTAGGATGAGGGAATTTCCAAGATATAATAAAGCTAGTCACTGATTTTATTGAATCATTGTAGGTGCCCTAATCACTATCACAAAAGGATTTTACATGTGCAGAAGTGTTGGAAGAGAAAAATAAACCACGATTTTATTGAATCATTGTATGGTGAGCAATTGTAGGCTTAACAAGAAACTAAGAAAGTTGTTGCACAAAAAAGGTTATTGCCAGGTCGGGTACATAAACCTTCCAATAAATCTTCTGTAAGCTTGAACATCTGGGAAATGAACACTTTCAATAGAAGACAATTTTGAATGATTATCAATAAGAGTGACTACAGGTTTGCAGGCTAAAAGAAATGCATATGTTAACAATTCCAGTACATATTTTCTTTGATTCACCATTATCCCTTTCTTACTTCTTTATACTCTGAGACCAAGAAAATATCTTAAATCACCAAGATCCTTAATCTTGAGCGTCTGATTCAAGGCTTGTTTGATTTTATCAATCTCCTCTTTATCAATAATGTTGTAAAAGACCCTTCCAAAGAATTAATGAACAAGGAATAATCATTCATAGATTGAGGCTATATAAATCCTTTTTTAATTTACAAACTTGTCTTGGTTGAATAGAATTCAATCTAGGAGGAGCAACTATGTATACATCTTCTTTCAACTCTCCATGTAAGAAGGCGTTATTTATGTTTAACTTATTCAATTCCCAATTATAGATAGAAGCTATAGAAAGAAGCAACCTTATGGTCGTCATCATTGCTACTGGAGATAAAGTATTGATGACTTTTTACGGCAAGTGCACCGCGTTTGTCAGAAGTAATAATTGTCCCTAAGGACGGATATCGATCCCACAAGGAA
>Ga0123342_1007513_pt1 | contig 14329 bp, 17 predicted proteins | sample Turbeawhitnodule_FD_89960 | JGI IMG/M metagenome (GOLD analysis project Ga0123342, IMG submission 89960) | Root nodule microbial communities of legume samples collected from Mexico - Turtle bean Mexico white nodule | ecosystem: Host-associated > Plants > Roots > Nodule | place: Mexico: Nepantla...
ATGACCATGCAACAACTCATGGGCATGATGCAAGGGCTGCAGGACGCAATGGCGGCCTCGAAAGTGGAGCAGGAGCGCATGTGAGCGGATCTTGCAGCCTCTCAAGCAAGAAACGATGAACTCTCCATCATACCAACGAGGAGTTGCGCCGTGGATGGCGCGGTGGAGATGAGCCTGAGGCTGCATGCCCACCAAGGGAATTCACAACACCATTCTCGCAGGCAATCCTGGAGACGACGATACCCAGTATGTTCACGGGGCCCAAGGTGACCTTCACAGGGGTGGAGGATCCTGAGGCACACCTCACTGCGTTCCATACACAGATGTTGCTGGTAGGCGGTTCTGACGCTGCGAGGTGCAAGCTTTTCATGAGCACGTTGACGGGAATGGCTATGGATTGGTTCATCAGCCTTCCAGAGGGCCACATCACGTCTTTCGCCCAACTCTCGCGACTGTTCAGAGAACAGTATTTAGCCAACAGGGCCCCAACCCCAGTTTCGTACGACCTTTTTGACGTGAAACAATTCCAAGGTGAGACCCTGAAGGAATACATAAGCCGCTTTGGAGCACAAGTAGTGAAGGTGGGTACCACCGATGAACCCATGATTGTATACGCATTCAGGAAGGGGGTGCGACCCGGGTCTTTCGGTAAGTCTCTTAACTGCAAGCTTCCCAAGACCTTTGCTGAAGTGAGGCGACGAGCGTTGGAGCACATTACCTCAGAGGGCGAGACATACGAGAAGTGCATGCCTGCTGCACCTGCGCGACCAAGGGCGCAGATACGCACACAACCTGCTAGGATCCACGAAGCTGCCACAGAGAGAAGGAACCCAGACAGGAAGCACACCTACGAGGCGAGGAGGGCCTCGCCAAGGGGTTGAGCCGAAGGAAGGAGAGAGGGAAGTAGACCACTGAGGCACAACTTTGTGGTGGAGCTCAAAGACCTCATCGTTGTGCCCAACATAGCGAACAGGTTGAGGCCACCAATGAAGTCTGACAAAATTCTGGGGCCCCACAAGGAATCGTGGTCCGAATTCCATGAAGCATTTGGACATCATATTAACAACTGTTTGGCGCTGGGCTATCAGTTGGATGAGCTTGTGAAGAGTGGCTTCCTAAAGGATTACCTCGCAGGGTCCACTACAACAGCAGCCACGGCGGTACAAGAGGAAGGCCAGGCACACGAGATGCCAGTCCATGGGGAGCTAGCCCTGGTACCAGATATCAGTATAAGTTAAAATCCGGGCGCTTACTCCTTGAGCAGGGGTTAAGGGATTCCTTTGGGACGCCCCCTCCTCAAGTATGAACAGCTAGCCCCGGTACCAGATATCAGTATAAGTTAAGATCCGAGCGCTTAGTCCTTGAGCAAGGGTTAAGGGATTCCTTTGGGATGCCCCCTCCTCAAGTATGAACAGCTAGCCCCGGTACCAGATATCAGTATAAGTTAAAATTCGGGCGCTTAGTCCTTGAGTAGGGGTTAAAAGATTCCTTTGGGATGCCCCCTCCTCAAGTATGAACAGCTAGCCCCGGTACCAGATATCAGTATAAGTTAAAATCCGGGCGCTTACTCCTTGAGCAGGGGTTAAGGGATTCCTTTAAGACACCCCCTCCTCAAGTATGAACAGCTAGCCCCGGTACCAGATACCAGAATAAGTTAAAATCCGACCGTTTTGTCCTTGAGCAGGGGTTAAGGGATTCCTTTGGGACGCCCCCTCCTCAAGTATGAATAGTTGGGCTTGGGCACCAAAGTGCGACTTTGTCCCAAAGCATTTAGGCGCGCTGGGGACATCCAGAGCAGGTCTCTCCTCGAGTATAGACACCCAGCACAGGTGAGGTAAGCCCTCTGCGCCTTTGAGCGATGTGAGGCACCAAGGATGAACAGATATAGTCCTCCCTCGCCTACGAGCAAGGTTGAGGCCATGGAAGAGATCAAATCCTTCTTTGCCTTTGGGCAATGACGAGGCAGGCGACGCTTTCATAGGGAAGATTCCTCGCAGATACGAAGGCCAAGTAAGTTTCTTGATAGAGAGACCAAGGGAAAGGTACGCATCACGACTTAAGGGGGGCAAGTAGGTGAGGAGATCACGTGCCACCCAAAGGATTAAGGTCAAACAGAATGAAGAGGAGCATCGGAGATAGCACGCTCGATATAGCAAAGAAGACGGAAGCAGATAAAGGTGCGAGAGAAGCTAAAACGCACAAGTATGCGAAGATAAAGCAAATAAACATTCAAGCGAAAGTGGAGTAGTTATAATTACAAATAAAGTTCATGATAGTTGCAAATTAAGCTAATTATATCATATACACGTCAAGTGTTTGGTTGGGAAGCAAAAGGAAGGGGTTGTTCGTCAGAAGCCTCCATTGCCACGATCTTTCCATCAACTACCTCGTTCAAATGGCTGCACCCGGAGACGTTGATGCCAGGGTTGGCACATGCCGCCTGGACTAGAGCCTCCGCGAACGAACCCTTCAGCAAATCCGGAGGCAGGAGATCAAGAGCACGAGGTCCCCATTCACAGAGAGATCAGCACCATCGCTAGAGGATTCTAAGGAGAATGGTGCACAACCTCCCAACGCAAGAAATATGCCAGAGAAGTGATGACAGTAGAAGCACAAAAGTTGGACCAGACACCCGGGCCCGACCTTGTCTTCACCAAGATCGACTTGCAGGATGTGATCCCACACGAAAATGACCCAATGGTTATCTCAATGGTGACGGTGGGTAGAAAAGTACACCACGTCCCTGTTGACTTGGGAAGCTCGGCCTATGTGATTTTCAGGTCGACCTTCAACAAACTGCAGCTATCTCTTGACCAGTTGAGGCCTTACGATGACTATTTGTATGGTTTCTTGGGAGACCAGGTAGAAGTGCGGGGACACGTAGAGTTGAGACCACCTTCACTAACGGCACAACTTCCCACACTGCCAACATTAGGTACCTTGTTGTTAATGCTCCCTCAGCCTATAACATACTTTTGGGCAGGCCTGCTTTGAACAGGATTGGAGCAGTCGCCTCTTTGAGGCATATGAAGATGAAGTTGCCTTCCCTTGAAGGAGCAGTGATTACCATGAAGACTGACCAAAAGGAGGCTAAAATATGCTATGAGAACAACCTCAAACCCAAGAGAGGAGTGTGCGTAGTCACCACCCAACCTCCAAGGGAAGAAGGGGTCACCGCGTCGAGATCTCCCGGGAGAAACGACCCGAGCCTGTAGAAGAAGTTCTGGAGAGGGAGATCGGCGATAAGAAATTCAAGCTTGTCAAGTCTTTGGGCCTAGAGGCACAAGACCAGATTGTCGAGGTCATAGCACGGCACATGGATGCCTTCGCATGGTCAACCTCAGACATGCCTGGCATCAATCCCGATTTCTTGTGTCATCACCTCACCATGGACCCACAGGTCCGACCTGTCGACCAGAGAAGGAGAAATTTCAATGATGATAGGCGTTGGGTCATCAGAGAAGAGACCTGGAAGCTGCTGAGCGCTGGCCACATTAGAAAGATCCAATACCCGGAGTGGCTGGCGAACGTAGTGTTGGTCAAGAAGGCCAACGGGAAGTGGAGGATGTGCGTGGACTTCACGGATCTCAATAAAGCCTGTCCGAAGGACTCCTACTCGTTGCCCATCATTGACGCCCTGGTAGATAGTGCCTCATGATGTAGACTTCTTAGCTTCCTAGATGCTTTCTCTGGATACAACCAGATCCAAATGCCTCCCAGGGACGAATGCAAGACATCGTTCATGGTGGAGCTCTCTTGTTACTGTTGCAAAGTGATTCCTTTAGGGGTCAAGAACGCAGGGGCAACCTATCAGAGGTTGATGGATAGAGTACTTGCTCCCATGATAGGGCGAAATGTCCAGGCGTATGTGGATGACATGATGGTCACCTCCCAGGTGAAGGACCAGCACGTCACTGACTTGGAAGAGCTATTTACCACAATAGCTAAGTACAGACTAAAGTTGAACCCTGAAAAGTGTGTGTTTAGGGTAGAGGCAGGCAAGTTCTTAGGGTTCCTACTCACTGAGCATGGGATAGAGGCGAACCCTGAGAAGTGCGTTGCAATCATAGCCATGCGCAGCCCGATCTTAGTGAAGGAGGTGCAGTAGTTGATTGGGCAGATGGCCGCTTTTTCCAGATTCGTGTCAGCAGGAGGAGATAAGGGGCATCCCTATTTCCAGTGCCTAAAGAGAAATAGCAGATTCGTCTGGACCAAGGAGTACGAGGAATCCTTCCTCAAGTTGAAGGAATACTTGGCCAACCGACTAGTACTGTGCAAGCCATAGCTAGACACCCCGTTTCGCTTGTACTTCGCAGTCATAGACTGGGCGATCAGTTTGGTCCTGGTTCCAGAGCAGGATCAGGTACAAAAGCCGATATATTTCGTGAGAAAAATTTTGCAAGGGCCTGAGGTGAGGTACCAGGCCATAGAAAAGGCAGCCTTGGCGGCAGTATTTTCAGAGCAAAGACTTCGCCACTACTTCTAGAGCTTCACTGTAATCGTGATGACAGACCAACCCATTTGCAAGGTCTTACAGAAACCCGATGTGGCAGGACGGATGGTATGTTGGGCAGTTGAGCTATCAGAGTTTGACGTGCAATATGAACCCAGAGGGCCTATCAAAGGTCGGGTTTATGTTGACTTCGTTGTAGAGCTCTCATCGGCAGCCACACACCAAGAGGAAGCAGGTTTCAGGTGGGTCTTCTCCGTAGATGGATCCTCTAACCAACAGGGTAGCGGGGCTGGTGTCATCTTGGAAGGACCAAATGGGTTGTTGACAGAGCAGGCCCTACAGTTTTCTTTCAAAGCCAATAACAACCAGGCGAAGTATGAGGCCCTGATAGCTGGAATGATGCTAGCCAAAGAGATAGGGGCAAAGAGTTTGCTGGCGAAGGGCGACTCCCAGTTAGTAACAGGGCAAGTTATAGGAGAATACTAGGCCAAGGACCCCTAGATGGCCTCATATCTACAGTATGTCCAGATTCTCAAGGAGACTTTTGCGGTGTTCGAGTTAGTACATGTCCCTCGAGAACAGAATGCCCGACCTGACTTGCTAGCAAAGCTCGCCAGTTCAGGAAAGGGGGCAGACAGAGGACAGTCATACAGGAGACCCTGAGGACACCTCGAACCACCACCGACAACACAATAGAAGTCTAGCAAGAAGTCCAGCAAATAAGCACCTCAGAAGGTATTAAGAGAAATCATCGGTCGTTGACTCAAGAAACGCTGAAAACGCCCAGAATAAGCACGTACGCGTTATCAAGGGAAGAGACAATGCTCGTTTGCCTAGTGGAAGGAGGCGAAACCTGAATGACACCCTACTGACACTACTTGGCTCATGGGATACTCCCGCTGGAACCCACAGAAGCCAGAGTAGTCAAGAAAAATTCGATCAAATACACCCTAATCGATGGGGATTTGTTCAGACACGGGTATAGTCACCCCATCCTGATATGTGTAAGTTGTGAGCATTGCACGCGCATTATGGCAGAACTTCATGAAGGAATATGCGAGAGTCACATCGTTGGCCGAGCTCTCTCATCGAAGGCCATTCGCGCATGATACTACTGGCCAACCATGATGGAAGACTGCACGAGGTATGCACAGCGGTGCAAACAGTGCCAGTAACATGTTGACTGGCCCAAGGCGCCCCCAGAAGAGCTAAGATCAATTCATAGCCCATGGCCGTTTCATGCTTGGGGGATTGACATTTTGGGGTCATTCCCTCTAACAGTTCGACAAATGAAGTACCTTATGGTTGTCATTGAGTACTTCACAAAGTGGATAGAGGCTGAGCCAGTAGTGCAGATCACAGCCCACAAGGTCCAACACTTTGTGTGCAAGAACATAGTATGTCGCTTTGAAGTCCCGAAACGGTTGGTGTCCGATAATGGCACCCAGTTTGCAACCCAAAAGTTGGGCAAGTTGTGCACATAGCTTGGAATAAAGCAGGTGTTCGCATCAGTCGATCACCCCAGACAAACGGACATGTTGATTCTGCTAACCGAGTTCTTCTCAGAGGTCTGGAGAGAAGGCTGAAGAAAGCCAAGGGGACCTAGGCAGAAGAGGTTCCTATAATTGTATGGGCTTACCACACCACTCCCCAATCCACTACCAAGGAAACACCCTTTAGCTTGGTGTACAGTTCAGACGCGATGATTCCTGTAGAAATCCAAGAGAGCTCACCACGTTTCCAGAACCTTGTGGCTGAAGAATCCAACAAAGAAAGAAAGGTGAACCTGGACCTACTGGATGAAGTCAAAGAGGAGGCTCGCATCAAGGCTGAAGCCTTGAAGAGAAAGGTGAAGTACAAGTACAACTCTAAGTTGAAACCTCGGTATTTCCAGGTCGTCGACTTGGTGATGCGAAAAGCCCACCCCTACCAACTATAAAACAAGTTATCTCCCAAGTGGACTGGTCCATTCCGTGTGACAAAGGCACTGGGGAACGGAGCGTACAAGCTCGAGACCCTAGAAGGTGGGACGATTCCTCGAACTTGGAACGGAGCAAATTTAAAGTTTTATTTTAGTTAATTATTTCATTGTACATAGTTTAGGGGACACTCTTTTTCCCTTATCAGGGTTTTTTAACGAGGTCGCCCAATAAAGTTATCAAATTGTGCATCAGACTGCCAAATAATTACAAGAGAAATCATCAAGAGTCAGCATCCACCAGTTACCCTGTTAGGGAGAGGTCCACCCCAGGATGCACACACGCAACCTGGGTCATGGCATCTTCGAACCCGGCAGTGTAGGCCTCGACGGCGTCCTTGGTAAGCTCCACCTTAGTCTGTTGGAAGAGCTCATCCTTACGAGCTAGCTTTTCCTTCAGTTTGGCAAGTTGCTCCTCTAATCGCGATGATTTTTCCTGGAATTCTTCCTCTAGCTTGGCAAATTTTCCCTTCCACTTCCTCCTTCAAGCCAATCACCTCGATCTGAAGATCCAAGACTTTGGCATGAACCCCCATAACTTCCTAGAACTGTTCGAAGAGGAGCTTCTTAGCCGCTCGCTCATCTTTGCATAGATTTGTTGCCTCTAGATAAAGAGCAGTCTCGCAGTGTTTAAGCTCCTTGATCTGAAGGGCATCTTGACCAGCTGCCTCCTTCAGCTTCTGCATCTTAGTCATGGTAAGACTAGATGCAACAAGAAAGTCCTCAAGACACTTGGTTGCGTGCTCTTGTAAGGGGTCTTCATCCATGCTCTCCATCCTCCCCTGATCTTGGAAGGACCGAAGGGCCCATTGGAGGAAGGCAGGCAAGTCAGCAGGAGGTGCGCCATGATTTCTCCCAGAGGCACTCTCCCCCCACCTTCTTGTACCACGAGGTCGCGAGGGGAAGAGGCACTAAGAGGGTGCTCCCTGAAGGATGGGGCACGATCATTTAAGCCTGAAGCTGCAGGTACTGCAGCATCAACTTTCCTCTTCCTCTTGAAGACGAGGCCTGAGCAGGTGTCCTCGTCTTCAGAGGCAGCGGCCTCAGCTACTCCCTTCTGCCTTTGGTCTATGGGGGTTGGGGCAGAAGGACCTGGAGTGGAAGTGGCAGGGGCAGGGGCATCAGCAGTAGAGGGGCCAGGGGCAGCCTTGAGTTGAAGGGACACAACAGCTAGCTCCCTCCTCTTCTCAGTATTAAGCACCATGCCTGCTTAAGAAAATAACAATACATAAGAGACTTAACCAACACAACACACAAGTGAAGATAAGCAAAGGCAAGGGAAAGGGGAATACCAATATAAACCTTAAGGGGCCCGGGGCTGTACTCGAGCTTGATCAACTCAGCGGTGCTAAACACCACCCCCAAGTTGGATAGAAACTTGGACGTTTCTCAGTCGCACGGGATTAAGTCCTCAAGCCACCTAGGTTTCTTGAGCACCGGTTTTTCCACCCAGTAGAGAGGGAACTCGTCCAGCAGGGTGGGGTCGAATTTGCTGCACCCTATTTTTATGAACTTCCCTTTGAAGCCCTTATATGATTGTTGGAAGAGGGACAACAAAACTCTCCCAGCAACCCCATTGAAGCTCATCCACATCTTCTTCCCTGGATTCTTCGCTTCGAAGAAGTACAGGAAAACATCCACCGATGGCGTATGGCTATAATTGTTGAATGAATGGAAAAGGCCCTGACGAATGCCCAGTTGTTGGGATGCAGCTAGGCACGGGCCACGTTGACCTCAGTGAGAAACGCATGCTCGAACCCAGTGTGATGTGAATAAAAAATACATGAAGATGACCAAGGATGTTATACTTGAAGGGTCATCTCACAAAGAAAAAGAAAACCTCATCACTAGGAGGAATGGACAAGGTCTAGAACATTTGAAGTTCTTCCTATTAGTCTTCTCAAATTGAGGCCCAAGCCCAAGCCCAATCTGAGGCCCAAGCCCAACCCATGATCTCATCATCCATCATGCCTCATAAGATAATAAGAGCAAGGGCACAAGCATTAGTATATAAGCATCAATTGATGTCTCTTTTTGTGGCAATTTCAAATGAGTTTCATTTGAATTTTCCCACCTAAATTCCAGTCCTCTCACTATAAATATAGGTATTATGCTCATGTAAATTCAGATTTGAAAATTGAAGTATAGTTATTATACACATTTGTGTGTGAGTGTGAGACTTGTTCTCCTTCTACTAGTCTTATCTTGTAAGTTTGGGAAACTCTCAAGTGGCAGCATCTTGCACTTATCTTGGATCAATCACCATCTAAGTGGTGTGTTCTTCCCTTCCATGGCTTCATTCACATAAGTTCTTCCTATCATTCATCTTTTAATTCCGTTTTTCCATTCTATTCAATTCCAAAATATGTTGTGTTGTCTTGTTCTTCGATTCTACCGATTGTTCTTGTTGTTCTTATGTTTCCTTTTCAATTTTGCACTTAATTCTTCATTTCAATCGGTTCATTTGCTTTATATTGTATTTCTATTCGGTTTAATGTGTTTTTCGTGCTTTCCTTTCAATTTCCGCATTCTATTCTAGTTTCCTATTCGTTATTTTGTTTTGTAAGGAGATGGTACTCATGTTCATGAGTTTGGTTCATCGTTTGGAAGGCATTGAACTCCATTGATGTTTCCTTAAGCCTCCTTATCTTATTCTTTATGAAACATTTTCCATAAATAATTTTTCTTGTTGAAATCTTATGGAAGAATCCCAACCGAATTTGGGACAAACGTGACAAATTTCAGTTGTAATGGACGAGTTTTTTGTTAGAAAATTATCAAATAGTTTCACACAGAAACAAATATTCCTTTCAGTCGTGGCAGTGATGAATAAAAAATTCATTGCAAATCTGGTGGAACGAATTTGAGGCTCAAATCTCAGCCACAACTCAACATAAACAATAAAGAATGTCTGGTCCAAATTTCAAATCAAAACACTCGAGGAATAAGGTGTAATAAGTCCCTGACCGAGAGTAAACAAAACTGGAAAACTACTTTTTCCGAGAACAGAATGTCTTGGTTTTTCTTCCTTATATCTTTTTCTGTGTTTTCTTTTTGGACGTGCCTCCTTGACTGGATATAAAAGACATATGAAAGTACTTGTGTAAGTGTTTTCGAAACTTTTAAGCGCAATATGAACTCGGAAAAAAATTGCACAAACTAGGGCAAAATTTCGCAAATCTGGAAAGAGGAGCGCCTTGGAGTGCAAAAAGTTTCTAGAACATTTTCCAAAAATAATTTATTGTTGAAATCATATGGAAGAATCCCAATAGAATTTGGGACGAAACGCGACAAATTTCAGTTCAAATGGACGAATTTTTTGTTAGAAAATGATCAAACAAATTTCAAATCTTGTGGAACGAATTTGAGGCTCAAATCTCAGCCACAACTCAATACACACAATAAGAAATGTCTGTTAAAAATTTCAAATAAAAAAACCTGAAGAATAAGGCGTAATAATTCCCAGACCGAGAGCAAACAAAATTGGAAAACTTGTTTTTCCGAAAACAAAACATATTGGCTTTTCTTCCTTATATCCTTTTCTGTGTTTTCTTTTTTGATGTGCCTCCTTGACTGGATACAAACGACATGTGTAAGTGTTTTCAGAACTTTTCAACGCAATATGAACTCAGAATAAAACTGCACAAACAAGGGCAAAATTTCGCAAATCAGGAAAGAGGAGCGCCTTCCAATGCAAGATCCTAAATATGTTTTTTTATCCAAAAATATTTAGCCTTCCATGCGGAGGCAAAACAAAAATAATACAAAAAGAAAATAAATCGGATTTAATAGTGTTTGCTCCTACGAAACACGATCCAAAAGCTCTGATTTCCTTCTTCTAAAATCTCTTTTATAATCTTCTTTTCCTTGCACAAAATTGGATTAAAAATTTCCCTTATGATATTGTTTTACAATTATCAGACGTTTCCTTTCTTGTTTCTGTTAGAATATATGGCCTTAAAAAAGAGGGGGGTGAATTGTTTAATAAAGATATTCGCAAACTTTGAAGGTATAATGAAATTCAATGCTAAATTACAGAGAAAGGAATCAAGGAAACAAAGAACCAGAACTATTTTAAGATGATATCAGAAAAACAATCGGTTGTTTCTTTGATTCAATCAGTTGTTTTTATCAGCTGAATTGAAAACAACTCAAAAACAGAAATTAAAGAGTTTAGAGCAAGGGAAAAGCACACAAGCAATTTATACTGGTTCACTCTTATCCCAGGAGCTACATCCAGTCCCAAGAAACCCTTGGATATCTACTAAGCAATTAATCACAGATTACAATCACACCACCAAAGAAGTGACCTTGAACACCTCAAGTCACACACTTTCTTTAGCACACAATCCACAAAAAATCAGAACACCCTCTGATTCAGCACTTACACACAAATCCAAAAATACAAAAGATTTGAGAAATGATTACACCTGATCAAAGCACAACTGAAAAGTATACAATTACAATCCTATTCCACTCTCACTTGAAAATCAAAAGCTTGATGTGAATCTTGAAAACTTTTAGATCAAATTTGCCAAACTTAAATCTCAAAATTGTTTCTTACCTTTCAGGAGCGTATAACAAACTATATATACTTCAAAAGGTTGGTTAAAAACATTTAAAGCAGGAGCGTATTCAGTTAGAAATCATTTAAGATAGATTCATCAATCAAAACTGAATTTTGTTAGGCTTTTCAAAGACACAGTCGGTTGAAATTACGAAACAACCGATTGATTTGGTTTGACAGCAGAGTCAACCAAGTCAAACAGCTTTCAACCTTTTTGAAAACAGCAGAGCAAAACAACCGGTTGATTCGACAAAACAACAGGTTGTTTTTCACTTTGTTAGAAAAACATCCATTTTCAAAAGGGTAAATTCACATTAGTTTTAGATTCAACAAGGGAGTGAATTACACTTTAATCTACCTAGATCCCACCCATACACAGCAGCAACTCCAGCCTTTCATCAAACACCTTGGATTTGGATTCTTCAAAGCTCTTGATCAACAATCTCGCCCTATTTGATGAAGACAAATCCCTAGTTGCTTGTGTTGATTTGTTTGAATCTGAACCTGAACCTGCAAAAGAGAAACTATGCAAACACAAAACATATATAGCAGCAGGTTAACAAGGCACACACACTACTTTTTTGCACAATCAAAATAGTAGAAAAAACAGTCCAAAAAGTGCCAAAAACAGTGAGTTTAAGTGAGTGTAGCAGCAACAATGCAACAGATTTAAACTTCAAATCAGAGTTTGTAGTAGCAGCATACACAACACATAAACCAACACCTTCTCCCCCTATTTGCCTTCACAAATAGAATGAATTAAGGGATAAAAACAGAATTCAGAAAGAAATGTCCAAAAAGTTAAAGCAAGATAAGCATAAAGATAACTAAAACTTTGCTTCAATCTTCCTTTTCGTACTGCAGCTCAAATAGTTGGTTTTGAACAACTTCAATTTGTTCATCAAGGTTCTGGAAACGTGTATCCATGCTTTGGAATCTGTTATCAAAGTTCTGAAAATTTGTAGCACAAAAATCATGGAGATTCCTTTGGTTTTCAGCAAAGTTGTCCATCCTATTAACCATAAACCTCTCAAAAGGAGTCATTGATAGAATCCTTTCCCCTTGATTTCCAGCACTTATTCCAGCACCTATATCAGCAGCAGCATGTTCTTATTGAGCATCAACTCCAGCATCTTCAACATCAAGATCTTCCTCTTCTTGTCCAATTTGCACACCACTTGAGGAACCACCTTGATCACCATCTTTGCTCACCCATTTTCCACCAGTCTTAGTGAAACCCATCTTCCTAAGTGAACCATTGGTCACTTCAAGAGATGATTTCACAACTTCAGTCTGTTCTTCCTCAAGGTCCACTTCAAAATAATTCAAGAATTTAGAAATCAATACAGCATATGGATAGTGATAGTCACTTAACCTCATTGATTTCTGCATGTGTTCTTTGATGATGTGGATCCAATTGATCTTGACCTTGTTCATAATGCAATACATGGAGATAAGATCCTCCTCAGTAAGCACAGAATGATTACTCCCCCTAGGTGTGAGCATCCATGTCACAATCAAGGCAATTAGCCTTTCATTCAACTTAAGACCTCCCACTGAAAAATTTCTCACTTTAGCTTGAGGATTCTTCAAGCCATTCTTGTAAAACTGAATTTTGTTAAATTCCTCCATCACACCAATGTTTCCTTTGTTGATTTGTAACCCTGCATACTTTAATCCAGTGATGACAGTCCATACTTCATGTGTAATCTCCATATCAACCCCTTTTACATGAGAAACAAGATTATTTCCAACAAATTGAAGGTTGGTATAGAATACCCTTATCAAATCAGGATATGTGTTCCCTGACATCTCCAAGAACCTCTTCAGCATTTGTTCCTTGAGAAAGCTTCTAAGCTCACCCAACTTCTGCTCCTTTAACCAAGTGAAAGAGATAAGCTTTGGGTTGTTTATTGAATTTTTACTTGTTTCATGAAGATATTTCTCAATCTTCTCATCTTCACCTGAGAATCATGCCTCAATGCGTCCTCCCCTTCTTACAGCCCTTGTTTTGATCCTCTTTTATGAAGGGGTGTGTGGGTTCCATGAAGGCAAAGAGAAAAATAGAAAAGCAGAATGAGAAGATGAATAAAAAAGGAAGGCTTCATATACACATTACATAGATGAAAGATAAAGGCATCAAGCAATATTTTTCATACTACACAATTAAAGAAAAAATTCAAGAGGAGAAAATAAAAACAAGGAAAGTCTTATCCTTTTGACAAAGTAGTTTTTTTAATAAGTCATTGTCCATGATCAAGAAATTTCACTTGGCCTTCAAGAGGACTAAGCTGGTATTACACAGTAATTGGAAGTCCAGAAGATTCCTTCATAAGCTTGATCTTGTGAATTAACACTCCTTGATCTCTTAGTAATCCTGCAAAACCATGAAATCAAGCAACAAGATTTGGTCCCCTTACAAATGTGGGTCCTTTGACATTAACTTTATCATCAGGAACCTCAGAATTCTTGGGAATCCATCTCATAATACCTTTAGGAACAAAATATCTCCTAATATTGTAGAATCTAACAGACTGGCCTCTTTTCATGCAATAAAAACATGTAATAACCGATTGTTTCGATTTTTCAATCGATTGTTTTTCTGCCAGTTTTGAAAAAGATTTTGAAAACTCCTTCTTCTTACTTTGTGGATTAAGACCTAAACCTGCTTTTCCAAAAATACAATTTTGAGATGTCAAGACATTCTCAAAGTTGGATTTACCCTTTGAAAGCTTATACATAGTTTTCACAAAGTAGTGAACCTTCTTTTCAAGAGATTCACAATTTTCACAAACAAGAGAGTCACACTTGCAAGAAGAGTTCTTGTAAAGCATTTCTAGATTTTCAAAATCAGTTTTTGAATTCTTCAACTCTTTTTCTAGTGCCTTGACTCTGTCTTCAAGCCAGTTATTCAACCCTTTCAATCGGTTGTTTAAGAGAGCCAAACGATTAGCTTTCTTATGTGTTTCTTTAAAAGCTTGAAGAAGTTAACTATAATTTTCAGCATTTAAATAAGTACAAGAACTTACACCACTTGCATCATCCTCTTCCTTGGCCATCAAACACAAATTAGCTTCTTTATCTTCACTTGATGAGGAGCTAGATGAAGAGACATCATTTTCATCCGAAGCAATGTAGGCTCTTTTTTATTTTGCTTTCTTTTCCTTCTTGCTTGATTTTCTCTCCACAACCATAACAAGTATAATTGTTAGCATTAAAATCACTAGTTTTCTTGTTGCCATACCTTTCTTTATTGGAGTCTTTGTTGCGGTTCTTCTTCAAGAATTTGCTGAACTTTTTGGACAACAAACTAAGAGTTTCTCCTTCACTC
>Ga0123342_1007514_pt1 | contig 14326 bp, 12 predicted proteins | sample Turbeawhitnodule_FD_89960 | JGI IMG/M metagenome (GOLD analysis project Ga0123342, IMG submission 89960) | Root nodule microbial communities of legume samples collected from Mexico - Turtle bean Mexico white nodule | ecosystem: Host-associated > Plants > Roots > Nodule | place: Mexico: Nepantla...
CGCTTTTCAAACAAAAACAGTGCTGAAATAAATCTGTTCATTTTCACATAAATCGATTTATTTTTTGTAAACTGTGTTAAACACTGTTTCTGCGAGAAAGTTTTAAAAGGTCAATTCACCCCCTCTTGAACTTTGGCACTATTAAACCCAGCAAACCCATCTAGAGCAATATAAATAGCAGAAGAGGCACAACACCCAAGGTAACTATTCACTCCCTACTCCTCTGATACTTAGCTCTCGACTGACTTGATCGTCGGACTGCCAGACAATCAAAATCAGATACCTACTGGTCGATGCCGAAACATCTTACAATATCCTGATCGGGCGATCCTCCCTCAACAAGTTGGGGGCTATAGTCTCGACACCCCACCTGGCCAGAAAGTTCCCATTCGACAACCCAAGTCGGGGTCGAGAGGTGGTCACTCTCCACGCTGACCAAAAAACCACGAGAGAATGTTACGCGACAAGTTTGAAGATCCTTCCACCACCAACACCTACCTGGAGGGCCAAGGTTCATCATTTATCCCTAAGCGACGACATGGATCCCATACCAAACGACGAACCTTAGGTAGAACCAAAGGAAGAGGTAGTGCTATGCCAAGTGGGTCGAGCAGGACATAATACACGATTGGGATCAACCTTAGGAGCAGAGGGAAAAAGCATCATTACAACTGTCCTATTCAAAAATACGGACTTATTCGCATGGTCAGCAGCCGACATGCCGGGAATAGACCCTCGAATAATCTCGCACAAGTTATCGATCTGTAAGGAGGCTAGACCAATTGCCGAGAAGAAGAGAAAGTTCATTGAGGAGAAAGGACGAATAGCCGAGGAAGAAACCAGAAAACTTCTGGATGTTGGTTTTATCCGAGAGGTGCATTACACTACGTGGCTGGCAAACATAGTCCTGATGCAGAAGAATAATGGAAAAGGGCGGATGTGCACCGACTATACTCATCTTAATAGGGCCTGCCCCAAAGATGCATACCCACTACTGAGCATTGACCGACTGGTAGATGGAGCAACCGACCACAAGGTGTTAAGTTTTCTCGATGCATACTCCGGATACAACCAAATACGCATGAATCCGGCAGACCGGGAGAAGGCAGCTTTCATTACTGACAAAGCCAACCTTTGCTACGAGGTCATGCCTTTCGGCCCAAAGAATGTCGTAGCAACCTATCAAAGGCTGATGGATCGAATGTTCCGAGAGCAGATAGAGAAGACTATGGAGGTGTATGTTAATGACATAATCGTAAAATCCGATAGCGTGGAGCAACATGCCAAGGACCTAGCCAAGGTCTTCCAGCAGATAAGGAAGTATGACATGCGTCTTAACCCGGAGAAATGCGTGTTCGGAGTTGAAGGAGGCAAGTTCCTAGGTTTTATGTTGACAAGCCAAGGAATTGAGGCGAATCCGGACAAGTGTCGAGCCTTGGAAACTATGAGAAGTCTGGATAACCTGAAAGAGGTCCAACGGCTGGTAGGAAGGTTGACATCATTGTCCAGGTTCATCCCTAGACTGGCGGATAAAATCAGACCAATTTTGAAGCTCATGAAGAAAGCAAAGAAGTTTGCGTGGAATGAAAGTTGCGAAGAAGCTTTTCGAACTGTAAAACGGGCGTTGGCACAGCCGCCCATTCTGAGCAAACCCGTCCATGGGACGCCTTTGCTGGTCTACCTGGTCGTATCGCCGGAAGCAGTAAGTGCCGCCATTGTACAAGGCAAAACAAAACAAAAACCAATCTACTTCGTAAGCCGAGTGTTACAAGATGCCGAAACCCGATATCAAGTGATTGAGAAGGTAGCTCTAGCTCTCGTCCACGCTTCCAGAAGAATTCAACAATATTTTCAAAGCCACGAGATCATAGTGCGAACTGACTTCCCAATCAATAAGATTTTGCAAAAACCCGAGTTGCCCGGAAGAATGATTGGCTGATCAGTCGAGTTATCTAAGTTCAGCATCAAATACAAACCGCAAGGACCTATCAAATCCCAATGCTTCGCAGATTTCACATCAAAGTTGCAGCAATGTCAAGAACCCGAAACCACATGGACGCTGCATGTCGATGGCTCCTCAAGTAAGAAGGGAAGAGGGGCCAGAATCATTCTGGAAGGACCAGAGAACATACACATTGAGAAATCTTTACGTTTTGGGTTCTAGACATCAAAAAATCAAGCAGAATACGAAGCACTCATAGCCAGATTATTGTTGGCCAAAGACATGGTAGCCCGGAAGGTGGAATGTAAGACAGACTCGCAGCTCATGGTTGGACGCATCAATGGGAACTACCAAATCAAAGATCCTTTGCTCCTGAAATACTATCACAGAGTTGTTAACATCATCAGCCAGTTTCAAAGCGTCGAAATAAGCCATGTGAAACGACAAGACAACCTTAGGGCCAACACCCTGTCAAAACTAGCTACCACTAAGACGAAAGGCCAACATGCCTCCGTCATCCAACAAACCTTGTCGGCTCCGTCGGGGAATGCATGGTTACAGAGCAAGGAAAGGAAGATTGGGTGTTCGACATGAAAAAAGTAATCAAAGACCGAGAAGAAGAGAAAGATGGCCATGACTTGTCTCTCGCCAAGAAAGCTTCTCGATTTGTCATGATAGGGGAAGACTTATATAAAAGAGGGTTCTCGACCCCACTACTCAAGTGCGTCTCAAAAGCAGAGGCCGAATACGTTTTGCAAGAATTGCACCTAGGAGCATGTGGCTTAGATTCCGGAGCCCGAACGATGGCAACTAGAGTCCTGAGGGCCGAATAGTACTGGCCAACACTAAGAACTGATTGTGCCAATTTCGTGAAAAAATGCGTGAGTTTCCAAGAGCACGGTCCACTAATCCACCTTCAGCCCCACAATCTCCAAAGCATCAACTCTCCCTGACCGTTTGCTCTGTGGGGAATGGACATAATAGGCCTCTTCCCGCCAGCTACTGGACAAAGGAAATTTTTGTTGGTAGCAGTTGATTATTTTACAAAATGGATAGAAGCGGAACCCCTTGCAAGCATCACAGCTCGACAAGTCCAGAGTTTTGTATGGAAGGACATCGTTTGCAGGTTTGGAATCCCGCACACCATCATCACGGATAACGAAAGACAATTCACGGATTGGAAGTTGGCTGAATTCTATGAGAGCTTGGCTATCTGACACAAGACAAGCTCTGTGGAACACCCACAAACTAACGGCCAAGCTGAATCTGCCAACAAAGTCATCCTGAATGAATTGAAGAAAAGACTTGGCAGCGCGAAAGGTAAGTGGGTAGAAGAACTCGTGGAGGTTCTCTGGGCCTATCGGTGTATCCCCCATTCGGCAACTGGGGAAACCCCGTACAATCTCACCTACGACACAGATGCCATGCTGCCAGTAGAAGTCGGAGAACCGACAGTCCGAAGAGAACTCCATAACCTGAAAATAAACGAAGAATGTCTAAGAACGGAGCTGGACTTACTCCAGGAGTCGTGTGACAAGGCCAAGATAAGAGAAGAAGCTTGCAAACAAATAGTTGCAAGAAGATACAATTCAAAGACTAAACCTAGAGCGTTCCAAGAGGGAGATCTAGTTTTGAGGATGAAGTGATAAGCTCGCAAGGTCCCGGCTGAAGGAAAGTTTAATGCAAATTGGGAAGGCCCCTTCAAAGTCAGAGAAAATCTTCAGAACAGCGCGTATCGCTTAGAACACCTGAATGACCGGGAGGTTCCCAGGACGTGGAACGCCAGCCATTTGAAAATGTACTTTAGTTGACATGTATCATAGGTGTACTCTTTCCTACCTTCAATCTTTTTTCCCAGAGGTCTTCTTTCCCGAGGGTTTTTTATTGAAGAAGGTTTTAACGAGGCACCACTTTCAATGAAATCATGCTTATCAACTACACCTTCTAGTAAATCACTAATACGAGTATCTAAAAATCTCTCGGCCAAGGAAGAATTCACCCGATTGAATCCCAACCGAGAGTGTGAAAGAAAACCTCTCGGCCAAGGAAGAATTCACTCGATTGAATCCCTGCCGAGAGTGTGAAAGAAAACCTCTCGGCCAAGGAAGAATTCACCCGAGTGAATCCCTGCCGAGAGTGTGAAAGAAAACCTCTCGGTTAAGGAAGAATTCACCCAAGTGAATCCCTGCCGAGAGTACGAAAGAAAACCTCTTGGCCAAGAGAGTTCGAAAGAAAACCTCTCAGCCAAGAGAGTTTGAAAGAAAACCTCTCGACTAAGGAAGAATTCACCCAAGTGAATCCCTACCGAGAATGTGAAAGAAAACCTCTCGGCCAAGAGAGTTCGAAAGAAAATCTCTTGGCCAAGAGAGTTTGAAAGAAAACCTCTTGGCTAAGGAAGAATTCACCCAAGTGAATCCCTGCTGAGAATGTGAAAGAAAACCTCTCGGCCAAGAGAGTTTGAAAGAAAACCTCTCGGCTAAGGAAGAATTCACCCAAGTGAATCCCTGCCGAGAATGTGAAAGAAAACCTCTCGGCCAAGAGCGTTTGAAAGAAAACCTCTCGGTCAAGACAGAATTCACCCAAGTGAATCCCTGCAGAGAGTACGAAAGAAAACCTCTAAGCCAAGAAAGTTTGAAAGAAAACCTCTCGGCTAAGGAAGAATTCACCTAAGTGAACCCCTGTCGAGAGTACGTTAAAGGAAAATGTCGGCCGAAAGCACCATAGAAAACCTCTCGGCTTGCACGCGGCCGAGAGCAATCAGAAATAAACTTGTCATTTAAATAAACGTCTATGCGCTATCGAGAAAGACGAAGAGCAAAGAGTAATAATAAAATTAGAATAACTTGGCATTAAGATACATACAACAAAAACCGGCAAGCCGTGGTGACTACACAAAAAAGGGGGTCATGTTTACAAAATCAAACCAAGCACATGACCCATACCTAGAATACACCTAACTATCAGACTCGATGTTCTCGACCTCCGAAGCCTTAGGGGGAGCCAAGATCGCAGCTTGAGTGGAACTCGGGATCTGGTCTAGCGGCATTAGCTGACCCTCGTGGAAGTCCTTGTCAACATTGAATTTCCCCTCATCTAAGGAAACATTGTAGAAGAAGGCCGCTTGACAGAGAGCCTTCTTGAAGCCGGATTCGTGTTCTTCCATCACACTATCCTCGGCAACCTCCAGCGCCTTCAGCAACTTCTCTACCTTCTCTTCAGAACGATGATTTGTGAGAGCCATATCCGAAAGACTTTCCTTCAGACCCTTGATCTCCTCGTCAGCTTTCTCAGCGACCTCTCTCCTCGTCCTTTCGGCCAACACTCAAACTTATCCTTCCATTTCTTCACCTCGGCCTCCAGGACTTTGCTCCGATCTAAGAGCGTAGAGTTCTCGGCCAATTGTGTTTGCAAGTTGGTCGTCGACTCGTCCAACTTAACTCGGAGCCCCTCTACCTCGGCAACGTTTTTGTCCCTCTTCATCAAGTCAGATGCCATCCGCTCACCGAGAACTAGGGTCTGGGAGCATAGTTCCATGAACTCATCGTGCACTTGCGAAGGGCGTGCCGAGAGGTAGCATCTTGCTGATAAGGGTTCAACATGATGTTCACTTTCTCGGCAACGTTCAACTCGTGTCCAAGAAAATCGGGCCCACTCGCACCCGGCCCCCCGGGTAATCGGCCCTTCTTGAGAGATCTTTCGGACAAAGAGCGCTCCCCGTGATGCCGAGAAGACCTACCACGATCCTTCCCATGATCTTCCTTTCTTTCTTTGGATTGACAGGCCGACTAGTCTCAATGGCTGGCCCCGTGGTAATGGGGATAGCTGCCTCGACATTCGGCTTGGCCGATCCTCCTGGCGTCTCCCCCCTCGCAGCCATTTGAGCTTGCCTTTTCAAGTGTAGCTCCCGAAAATAGTCTTTCTTCCCACCTGGCGGCACTAGACTTGCCATAATACCTGAAAAATATGAAAGCAAGTCAATCATAGTACAACAAACGACAAGACGAGTAAAATCACATACCGTCAACATCGACACATCTATCAGTAGACAAGTAGCCACGGACGAGGGATCGGGTTGGAATCTTGCGAGAAAGTTGATCCAACACCGATAACACTTCTAGGTCGTCATCGGTCATCAAAGACCTCGGTCATACATTGAAACGTGTTGGATCCTTCGTCCAATAAAAGGGAAACTTGGGTGTCTCACCGTCAAAGAAAAATTGTCGTCCTCCCTCCTCAATAACAACCTTAAAGAATCATGTCTTGAAGTTCTTATAAGATGTCGTATAAGGAGCGAAAAGGCTATTTTTAGATTGACCGACAAGGGACAACCAACCTATTCGGTCACCCGATCTAGTACGGAAAAAGTGCAAAAAAGACCTAGCTGTTGCCCTAAGACTCAACACATCACACAACAACCGAAAAACTTGGATCGCTGCCCAGCTATTCGGATGTAGTTGCGTAGGGGCTACATTTAAAATACCCAACACTTCCATGATAAAGCCATCAAGTGGAAAGCGGACGTGGATATCAGAAAATAAACAAGAATAGAAGTAGAAAAAATCCTTTCGCCCTTCCCCTCTACCCAAGCAAACAGTCTCAAACTCCCGACACCTACAAAGAGCGAAAGCACCACTCGACACGCCCTCTAACACAATATCTACACTATCTACAAAATCTTGAAGTAAAGAAACCTTGGTAAAGTTAGAGAAAACCTCACGAACACTACTATGTACTCATATGTACTCGGCCTCTCGGGTTTCCTCCCCTGGATACCCACTTAGTGATAAAGTCACCGCAGGTTCTGCACTTTCCCGACTTAGAGGACCGACAGCCTGAGAGGAACCTTCGGCACTCTCGGAATCTCTCACAAGGGCATCATCACCCAATGGCCTCTCCCTATTCGGACCTCCAGACACATGAAAATGAGGTGGTAGCCGAAAGAGAAGACATCGTTACCTCTAGAAAACTCTTCAATCAGTGTATATAGAATGTAAGGATATAACTCGGCTATCGGACTCTCGGAGCTAATACACGGTTCACACGAGGAAATCGGAGCCCACCATCACTCCTATTTATAGGCAACGAAGATGGAAATGCGAACCGTCAAAATGAATATCAATCGTTGGATCAACATCCAACGAACGAATCAGATTACACCTAGCGTACGTCTTTCACTGTTGCAGCTACACGCGTCTCGAGTACAAGTCACCACACTCGACACCCAGCAACTGAGCAGTCACGAACACACTTGGCCTGCAAAACCTCACGGCAATTTGAATCTACGTTACGTTCAAACCAACTCACTCGAGCCTGGGGGGCATATGTACTACCGGATGGCCGAAAGGCCAACCAGACAACAAAGCCGACTAGACGACAAGATGCAAAGGTAAACACCTAATTAGGTATAAACAAGCCAACTTAAGTGATTAACACGGTTAAGGCACAATTGGGCCTTCGTTTGGACCCTAAAGCAGACCCATAGCAACCATAGCCCATCTAGAGCAGTATAAATAGCAAAAGAGGCACAACACCCAAGGTAACTATTCACTCCCTACTCCTCTGGTACTTAGCTCTCACACTAACTTGATCGTCGGAGTATCTTTGTAGGTACCCCCCATCGTGTCCAGATCAGAGATCCAGCCGAAAGAAGTCTAACCGTAAGACCGGGAAGACGAGAAGATTGCAACAAGAAGAAGTGTTCTGCAGATCTTTAGTGTTGCAGGAACATTATGTACTACCGGATGGCCGAAAGGCCGACCAGACAACAAAGTCGACTAGACGACAAGATGCAAAGCTAAACACGTAATTAGGTATAAACAAGTCAACTTAAGTGATAAGCACGGTTAAGGCACAATTGGGCATTCGTTTGGATCCTAAAGTAGGCCCATAGCAGCCATAGCACATCTAGAGCAGTATAAATAGTAGAAGAGGCACAACACCCAAGGTAAATATTCACTTCCTACTCCTCTGGTACTTAGCTCTCGGACTGACTTGATCGTAAGAGTGTCTTCGCAGGTACCCCCCCTCCCATCGTGTCCAGATCAGGATCCAACCGAAAGAAGCCTAACCGTGAGACCGGGAAGACGAGAAGATTGCAACAAGAGGAAGTGTTCTGCAGAGTTCTAGTCTTGCAGGAACATTATGTACTACCGGATGGACGACCAGACAACAAAGCCGACTAGACGACAAGATGCAAAGCTAAACACGTAATTAGGTATAAACCAGCCAACTTAAGTGATAAGCACGATTAAGGCACAATTGAGCCTTCGTTTGGACCCTAAAGCAGGCTCATAGCAGCCATAGCCCATCTAGAGCAGTATAAATAGCAAAAGAGGCACAACAACCAAGGTAAATATTCACTCCCTACTCCTCTGGTACTTAGCTCTCGGACTGACTTGATCGTAGGAGTGTCTTCGCAGGTACCTCCCCCCCCATCGTGTCCAGATCAGAGATCCAGCCGAAAGAAGCTTAACCTTGAGACTGGGAAGACGAGAAGACGAGAAGATTGCAACAAGAGGAAGTGTTTTGCAGAGTTCTAGTCTTGCAGGAACAAAAGGTAAATAGAATAAAAAATGTAATAAATATGTAATTATACTCTCAACCACCCCTGTAAAGTCAACTAAGTCAAAAATATTGTGTTACATAATCAGGAATCTCAAGTGCACGTTGATTAAAGGATAACAAAGTAAAAATTGTTTTATCTACATGTATTCTTTCGTTATTGAAGGCACATACATAAGGATTGTAATGTTGAGTTTATTTGTCTTTCTTCACCACCAGTTCCACGTCAATTACATGATTCAAACACGTAGAATAGTTACATTTCCATTCAAATGAACAATAATCATTTAGATCCAAACAGACACTATAAATAAATTATTATAGTTAGATAATAAAATACACGTAATAATTTAAAAGAAAATATTTAAGTGATAAATATTTTTATATTTTTATGACATTTATAAATTTATGGAATTGAAATAAAGATAAATTAATCATTTAGCATAGGAAAGCTAAAGGACTACACTTTGTTAGCAACTACGGTATGTGGGACTCAACTAGTTACTTTCTCTTTCCCTCCTTGCTTTTCTTCCATTCCAAGTTACTCTTACATTTCAAATGAAGTATTATATATTAATTAAAGGGTCATTTTAAAAAATAAAATAACATTAATAACATAATCTGATTATAACTTATAATAAAAATATTGATTGATAAAAGCAGCAAAGCAATTTTTGAAAAGCAATTTGGGGAAGTAGAAAGTTGAGAGATGGATTACTTTATTGAGTTTTTGTTGATGTGATTGAAGTTGACATCTTAACTTTGGGTGGGTTGATAATGATGATGATATTTTCTTCCTACTTAACAAACAGATACCCTTCCAAGGATTCAATTGTCCCTCACTCTCAACACAACTTCAAACATAATGCTCAGCTATCTTCTAACAATTTCTAATTGAAAACTAGGGGTCAATTAGGAGTCAATTAAGTTGGTTAATTTTTTTTTTTTCATTGCCTTTGTAGACTCACTAGCATGTCATTTTTATTGGTTTTAAAATAAGTGTTATTTGAGTTTTTACCATAATCTCATATTTACTGATACCAAGATGAAAAAAAGTAAAAAATTATTATATAAAAGTGAAAAGTTTATTCAATTTTTATTACCATACCCGTTAAACCTTTTGGTGTATATGAAATTTGTGTAGTTATATGTTATTAGAAGGTTTGCAATTTTATTTTTTAGAAATTATATGAGGATGTTTGTAATTTTATCTTGTAAAAGTTACATCCGGGAATTTGCAATGACATGTTGAGTAATAAAATATTTTTGTTAAGGATATGTGAATGAAAGATTGTGTTCAGTTTGGTTAAATGTTATTGTATATTTTAATTTGTGCTCTTATTCTTATTGGTGGGTGTACTCTTACTATAATAGATTATTTCCTATTTCACTATTTCTAATATGAACAAGATGAAGTAAATTCTCAATTAATTTGTAATTCCTAGTAAATTAATTGTTTATGGGTTTCAAGGTGTCATGAGATTTTTTTTAAGAGTTATGTTATGCATCTCAATTTTTGTATGAAATAGATTATTTTTTAGTTTTTTTATTTGTAAGTTTTTAACTTGTTTTCACCCCTTTAGAAGATGGTAACTCATTAAAGAAGGGTAAAATTGTAAAAGAGTTGAAAGACAAAACCTTAAAAGTCATGATGATTTTAAAAAAGCATAAAAATAGAGTAGAAAGAAGTGTTCGCAAAATCTTCTATTGTTATGTGAAATGGAAGGTTTCATCGAGATTCATAGAGAGAGAAGTTGTGAATAAGAAGAAAAATACACGGTCCATGTAAGAGAAAACAAAAAAACTATTTTGTTATTGAAAATTGTACACTCTAAAAGCTTAACCTGGTTTATAACATAAAACATGTTTATATAAGCTTTGAAAATCCTAACTCAAACAAACTAACATTAGTAACAAATAATTTATTTTCTATACACTAAACGATTCTTATATAATATATGTATTAGATGATATTCGTCTAAGGTGTATTATACAGTTTCTCGTTTTTCATCTTTCAATGCCAATAATCCTATCAATCATAATTTTTTTTATACATTAGTTAGTTTGCCAACTTATATTACATTGTTAGAATAAAACGGTACTAACTTGTAGTAATTGTTTTGTATCAAAAACCAAGATTTCTTCAAATTGGTAAAAATTGAGTTGGGACACTAGTGTCATGTTTAAAGGAAATTGCATTCACTCTCATTAGATTTTCAAATAATTTATTTTATTAATGTAGCCTCATTGAATGCACAATTTTTTTTGCATTTTCTTTAAAAAAAATCGCATAATAAATCTCTTACATGAAGTTTACAAAAATAGAAACAATGTAGTCCTCTATTCAACGTGTCCCTCACTTGTTAACAAAAGGTCCATAAGTATTCGAATATTTTTTTTACACAAAGAAAAAATCATTACAATATATACTTTTATGTCTTTAACAACGAGCAAAATAAAAACATAAATTTTTTTTATTAATACTTTAAAAAGCACATATAATAGGGAAAAAGTATATAACAAACACAAATCAATAATTAAAACTTGAATAAATTCCGATGATTTGACTACCTCTAAATGCACGAATGATTATAAGATGCATATTTTGTTTGTGAGGATAAGGATTTCTTTTTAGAACAAAAATACAAAAATACAATCTATTATTAAAAAGATAAAGTATTCCTTACCATTAAAATATAAAATTGGTGATTGAATGAACAAATGTTTACTTTCACCGAAAATGTATTAAATTAAAGGATATTGATACCAGAGTTATAGAAAGTGTATTAAAGAATATTAATATCAGAGTTATAGAAGGATACTAATATTAATTGTGTATTTTCTAATTTTTAGCGGTTTTTCTTTATAGAGGTGAATAACCTTTATTTTTTTTATTTGTCAGTTATGATTTTAGTATTTATTAATTGATTCTTTCTCTCTTTAGCTATATCTAAAATGGATGTATTGCTTGTATTTCTTTACCTTTCTTTTACTCTTTTATCCTTCTCTATATTCTTTTATTCATCTATGTTCTATTTTATAATAAAGTGTAATCAAAATAAAATAAAATGAAAACTAAAGTAACTCATCTATAAATTTTAGAAATTAAATTGGTTAACTTTTTAAATATTTTATACAGATATTTCAATTACTACTAAATATAAAATATCATGTAACCTTACCGACATTAATGGAAATAATCATTATAGATTTGAATAAAAAAATAACTCTATAAATTTTGGTTAAGGTTAAGAAAACTTTAACAAAAATTAATCATTAAATAACTATGTAGTAATATTGGTGGATAAATATCCCAACAATATCAACTAGAAAATCATTCATATCAATATCAACTAAAGTCAAAAGATTATCTTATTAGCGTCAATAAAAAGTCCTAACTAATGTATCAATTAAAAAATATCTTGGTCAAGAAAATTTTAATTAATATTGATGGAAAATTAAATTTAATTTATGTTTTGATTGTTTGACACTAGTAAAAAACTCCATCTCACATAAACTAAAATAATATTTATTGACTGTTAATAAAAAAAAAAGTGTGTTTTACATTAGCTAAAAATATTGTCAATATTGAAAGAAAAAACATAACTAATTTGAATTAATGAATAAGGTTGACTCATATCAATATCTATCTCTAGTTTTTTTATATTAAATTAAATTGATTGTGAGAATCATCAATATATTTAATTAAAATGTAATAACTTTGCTATAAGATGTTATGAATTAAAATCTATATTATATAATTATAGATTGTCAACATACTGAGTTGTTAATAGATCTTAATGTCTAACTTTAAATTAAATCCTAGTCTTAAAAGTTATTAATTTGATCATAATCTAATAGAAAGGATTTGGTCTAATCGATACCATCTTCTTCCTACATATCTACTCTTTCTCTCTATTTATATACACCACACTTAAATTATTAAATAAAAATTAATTTTAAAAATAAAAAATAATTAATTATTATATTAAATAATTATTTATAATCTTTAAAATTAATTTTTATTTTAATAATTTTCTTATGATAGTATAACATAATTCCAATTACTTTTATATTCTCTAAAATACTTAAAAATATCATTTTAATAATAAATAATTTACATTATGATAATGACTAAACAATAAAATTAACTAAAAATAATTTTTTACATTATTTTATTATTTTAAAAATTGTATATAGTATTTAAATTGAAACATTATGAATAACGTAATAAACAGTAAATACTGTATTTATTTTATTTAAAAACTTAAATTTGTAATTTCTTTTCTTATTTCTTAAATTAATTTATTTTTTCCTTGTTTCTGAAATTATATTTTTTTTCTTGTTTCTTAAATTAATTAATTAATTTAGTTTATTTATTTATTTTGATTTCTTAAATTAATTAATTTTTATGTATAAAGATGTACCGTACTGAATAGTGACTGAATGGTCATGAGAACATCTCATTTATATTCATATGATGAGTAATTTTGATGACAATTTTTTTTACATCACTTGACTCATTGTCCACGTGTGTGGCTCATCAGCAGTAAAACATTGAGAAGATTATTTGTTGTTGTAATATCTGACATGATGTTTTCTATTTAGGTTTATCTTGTTAATAATGTCATTTGTAATTTTATAAGCAATTACATGAAAAAAAAAATAATGCTGAACATCTACTTTTGTTAAATTATACGTGTAATTTTTCAAAATTAATATTAAAGAAAATAAACTAAGTTAAGCTAAAGTCTTCTTTTAAGTCTCTCTTTGTCTTAATGGAAACTCTGTTTGAGTGGAAGACTGTAAAAAGAGATGATGAACACTAATATCCATTTATATCATTTGTTTGGATCTAGTAATGTGCGTAGAAGTGTGAGGAAGGTGATCCCGGTGAACAATGAAGTGATAACATATAAACATATACTACGTTCTCATATTTGTATTTCAAAAAGACATCCCTTTTCATAGGGATTTAATATATACACATTTGTTCCTCTGGCTACTCATTGAGGAGCTTTATCACCTGCAACTTCATCTACTCCCGTGTAAATTAACACGACACAGATTTAAAGAAAACAAACACAAAACAAAGCACAAGGTAAGCTAGCTATTTTTTAGAATTCTAATATAAATTTGATTTTAAAAACACATAATTAATCAAATTCTCATAATTTGCACAAAGTCATCAAGTGTCTATCACATTTATCATCCGCATTATTTCTGTCAGATTTCTACCGACTCACATACTCAAACACTCTACTCTACTTTCGGAAGACTCGTGTATTGAAATTAGTATCCAGAGACCTGCACCTGTCATACTACTCACTGTGAATCCACAAAATCATGCACATAATCAATCATAATATCTCATCATCTCATATGACAGGGTAAATCCATTTGATTGCTCTGAAAAGTTCTTTCAAACCTCAGACTCAGCCAAATGAAAATCATGCACATAATCAATCATAATATATCATTATCTCATATGATAGGGTAAATCCATTTGATTGCTCTGATAAGTTCTTTCAAACCTCATACTCAACCAAATGAACATCATTCGACTCTCACCAACTGAATAATTTCATCTATGTGATTTCATTATATCAATAGAGTCATAATTATCTCATTCACAGGACACTCACAAATCAATGCACCTTTATAACAATCTCAACACGAAATTTTCTTTCTTGAAAATATTATGTCTTGATTACACTTTCACCTCATTACATACATCATTTAACACATCAATGCACCATTCAATCACATCATATTTTAAACTTTCTAAACAATCCAAATATATCTCAAAATTCACTTAAACAC